>JADMIO011124139.1_pt1 | contig 48330 bp, 41 predicted proteins | sample 8958161 | NCBI WGS metagenome assembly JADMIO01 (sample SAMN16585339, study PRJNA669376) | soil metagenome | isolation source: Crop rotation soil | place: USA: Cullars Rotation, Alabama | collected 2011
GGCGATCGGTCCAGCGCCCCGATCACCGCGTCGATCGTCGCGGGATCGATCAGCACCTCGTCCGCTTGCACGTTCACGATCCGGGCGTCGTCTCGCTCGCGCACGGCTTCCCACACGCGCTCCGTTCCGTTGCGGGGCGCGTCCGAGGTCTCGATCACCGCGAACCCGTGCGCACGCGCGGCGTCCGCGATCGCGCGATCGGCGGTGGCGACGGCGACCTCGCCCACGAGCGAGGCCTGGCGTGCGCGCTCGAGCGTGTGCACGAAGAGCGGGCGACCCGCGACTTCGGCGAGGAGCTTTCGGGGGAGGCGGGAGGAGGAGAGTCGGGCGGGGATGACTGCGAGGGCCCGACCCATCCCGATCATCGCTTGCTGAACTGGAAGCGCTTGCGCGCGCCCGGCTGACCGTACTTCTTGCGCTCGACCTTGCGCGAGTCGCGCGTCAAGAGACCGCGCTGCTTGAGCACGGGGCGGAACGCGGGGTTCACGAGACAAAGCGCGCGGGCCACGCCGAGGAGGATGGCGCCGGCCTGACCGGACTTGCCGCCGCCGCGGACGTTGACCGTGATGTCGAAATCGGTCGCGCTGTTCGTCAGCTCGAGCGGCTGGCGGATGATGAGCTTCGAGCTCTCGCGCACGAAGTAGTGATCGAAGTCGCGCTTGTTGACCGTGATCTTCCCCTGCCCGGGGCGGAGGTAGACCCGGGCGGTGGCTTCCTTGCGGCGTCCGGTGGCGTAGTACTGGGTCGGCGTAGCCATGGCGGTCAGACGGTCTCCGGGAAGGGCTTCGGCTGCTGCGCCGCGTGGGGATGCTCGGGGCCCGCGTAGACCTTGAGCTTCCGGAACACGGCGCGGCTCAACCGGTTCTTCGGGAGCATGGACTTGATCGCCTCCTCGAGCACGCGCTCGGGATGCGTCGCGAGCATGTCGCGCGCGGAGGTCGACTTCAGGTGGCCCATGTACCCGGTGAACCGGTGGTAGTGCTTCTGGTCGAGCTTCTTGCCGGTGAACCGGACCTTGTCCGCGTTCACGATGATCACGAAGTCGCCGGTGTCGTGGTGCGGCGTGAAGGTCGGCTTGTGCTTCCCGCGGAGGACCGTCGCGACCCGCGTGGCGAGTCGGCCCACGATGGCGTCGGAGGCGTCGATCACGTACCAGTCGTGCGTGATCGTCGAGGGCTTCGCAAGGGTCGTACTCATCACCGGATCCATGGGTTCGTTGGGCCGCCGCGGAGGGGCCCCTTTTGCGACGGTGGCTGATATGCCTCCGGGACCCCGCTGTCAAGAATTCCGGCCCGGACACTCGGAGGTCCGTGGCTCGCGCGTTTCCAACGGGCTAACCGTCTGCGCCAATCGGCCGACGGCTGACTGCTGACGGCTGACGGCTTCTCCCGAGGATTCGATGCAAGACAAGGCCTTGCTGGGCAAGCGGTACACCTGCTTCAAGTGCTCCACGAAATTCTACGACCTGAACAAGACCGAGCCGCTCTGTCCGAAATGCGGCGCCGATCAACGCGAGGACCCGACGCCCGACCCGAAGGTCGCGCTCCTCCAGAAGGGCGGGCGCGGTGCGGCGCGGATCATCCCGGCAGCGGGCAAACCCGCCCCCGCCGAGGGAGAAGCCGAGCCGGACGAGGACGCCGAGTTCGACCTCGACGAGGACCTCGACGAGGAAGAGTTCAGCGAGGGCGAGATGGAAGAGGAAGAGGAAGAAGAGGTCGAGGAAGAGCCCGAGTAGCGTCCGCATGGCTGCCCCCCCGCTCTCCTCCTCGGGAACGGGGCCGTCCCACGCCTGGCGCCTGAGCCTGGCCTGGGACGGAACGGCGTATGCGGGGTGGCAGCGCCAGCCGAACGGCACGGCCATCCAGGAAGTGGTCGAGAAGGCACTCGGCGTGCTCTTCCACGGCGATGCGATCGACGCGCGCGCGGCGGGCCGCACCGACGCCGGCGTACACGCAGCGCTCCAATGGGTGGCGTTCGATCCGCCCGCCGCGATCGAACGACGCCGCCTCGTCGCCTCGATGAACGGTCTGCTCCCCCAGGACATCGCGTGCCTCGACGCGGTGCCGGTCCCGCTCGGCTACTCGCCGCGTGACGCGGTGGCCCGCAAGCACTACCGCTACCGGGTCTTGAATCGCGCCGAGCGCTGCCCGTTCCGGCAGCGCTTCACCTGGCACCTGCGCACCGCGCTCGACGTCGATGCGATGGCCCGCGCTGCGGCGCACCTCGTCGGCCGGCACGATTTCTCTGCGTTCCGCGCAGCGGGCTGCGGCGCGCGCACGACGGTCCGAACGATCGAGCGCGCGGACGTCCGGCGCGACGGCGACGAGGTGCAGCTCGATTTCGTGGGCGACGCGTTCCTGCGCTACCAGGTCCGCATCATGGTGGGAACGCTGCTCGACGTCGGTCTCGGGCGCAGAGAACCCGACGACGTGCGGGCGATCCTTGCGTCCCTCGATCGGGCTCGCGCGGGTCGCACCGCCGGCGCACAAGGACTGTGGCTCATGGATCTCGAGCCGCGCTGACGGGGTTCAGAAACCGACGCGCAGTCCCACGGTGACTTCCGAGCCCGTGAACTTCAGCCCGCCCTCCTCCTCGCCCACCTCGCGGTGGCGGTACTCCGCGACGATGTAGGAGTCGTTCACGCCCGAGCGGGCGTGGAGCAGGCTCGCGCGCCGCGGCTCGAAGATGTCGAGCAGGATCTGGAGCCCGGCGGCGTAGTGGTAGCCGTAGTGTCCACCGCTCTGCTTCGCGTCCCACTGCATCGCTTCGGAGTCGTAGCCGGCCTTCTCGTTCCAGAGCCAGTAGTCTGCCCCCGCCGACGCGATCGGAACGACCCACTGCTCCTCGAGGAAGTCGAGCCGGACCTTCCCGCTGAGGGTGATCGGGAAGGCCGTGATCACGGACTCGTCGTTCGACTGCGATCCGTCCTCCGCCACCAGATTGCCTCTGCGATGGTAGCGACCGACGCCGAAGTCGAGCTCCAGGATGTCCCGGAACGAGGGGCCGCCTTCGATCATGAGCAGGTTGTTTCCGCTCGTGCCGTACACGTCGTTGATCGGGTTGTTGTCGTCGAACCACAGCGGGCCGAAGCGCACCTCGATCCCCGCGGTGTAGATCTGCTTCGCTTCGTCCGCGTGCACGACGGTCACGGTGCCGGGATCGACCACGACGGCCGTCGTCGCCGGTGGCGCCGGCGGGGGCGTCGGGGGCGTCGGCGTCGCCGTCGTGGTCGTCGGGGGCGGGACGGGGGTCGTCGTGTCCGTCGTGGACGTTCCGGTCGTCTCCGTGGTCTCGGTCGTGTCCGTGGACGTGTCGTCGTCCGCGTCGTCCTGCGCGCGGGCAGTCCCGCCCAACACGAGCAGCGCGAGCGCAGCGACGGCTCCGCGTCGACCGATCGCGACGAGACCGACGAGGAGGAGCGCCGCGATCGATGCGCGCGATCGCGTGCTCGCACAGCCGTAGCCGCCCGCGTCGCCCGCCAGCTCCGAAGCGCTGAACGTCTCGTGCGGCGTGCCGCTCAACACGATGCTCATGGGTCCCTCCAGTCCGGTCGCGTCGGTGGCGCGCACCGCGACGTAGTAGGTCACTTCGTTCGTGAGCGCTTCGATCTCGACGGTCACCGGCTCGCCCGGAGCAGCGGAGATCGGTGGCAGCGCGGTCGTGCCCAGGGGTGTTCCGACGCCTGGCTCGAACTTCGTGTCCGAGTAGTAGACCGTGTACGCTTGGAGATCCTCGTCGTCGATGCCGCCGAACGTGAGGATCAGCTTCGAGTCGCCCCAACCCAGGTCGCCTTCCTCGAGCAGGACCTGCGACGGCGGGTTGTTCACCTGCACCGTCACGCCGCCGTGTCCCTGGTCTCCGACGCTGTCGACCACCGAGACGATGATGGTGTTGTCGCCCTCGATGAACGCGTCGTCGATGGTGACGGGTACGGTGACGGGCTGGTCGGCGACGACCTCGCCCTTGGCGAGCATCGTCGCGCCGAACATCACCTCGTAGTGGCCGTCGGTGTCGGACGTGAAGACGACGTCGATCGTCTGACCGTTGATTGCGACGGTGTCGATCGGCTCCACGTCGATCCACGGGAACTGCGTGTACACGTGGACTTCGCCACCGTCGGTCCCGAGGAACGTGTACCCGGGGATGCCGGCCATCTCAGACGGCTCGTACCCGCCGGGCACCGAAGCCAACAGATCGTCGGACACCGTCCCGCTCCCGGAGTCGTAGTCGTACACGAAGAGCCCGTCGTCCGCGTCGAAGAACCAGAGCTCGTCCTCGAGCTCGTCGATCCACAGCGCTTCGACGCGGGACCAGTCCTTGTCGAATCCGAGCACGATGCTCAGGTCGTTCGTGCTCGTGTTGAACTTCACGATCCCGCCGCCGCACGCGAGCAGGACCGCCAGCGCGTCGGCGTCGACGTCCTTGCAGTCGGCGCTGCTGATGCTGGTGTTGGATTGGATGGCGCTGCCGGTCGTCACGTCGACCTTCGACACATTGTCACTGCCGTGGGCAACGATGACGAACTGACCGGTGGTCTCGGAATCGACGTAGTCGGCGTAGCCGAGCGTGGCCGGCCACCCTCCCTCGAGCACGGCGCGGTCCGCGATCGAAACGGCAATCACCACCGGGTAGCCGCCGGTGTCCTTGTTCTCCGCGGTGACGTACACGTTCGTGTCGTCTGCAGTCACGCCCAGGATGGGCGTGCCCGCGACGGCGGGGACGATGGCGGGCTCGGGCCCCGGCTTGCGGAGGGACGTGTCCACGAACGCGAGGCTCCCGTCCCCGCAGCCGACGGCGTAGCCGTTCGGGTAGGCGCCGATCCCCACGACGCCGCTGCTGCAGGAGATCGCCTTGTAGGCTTTCCACGTGTCGGTGCGCACCACCCAGAGGGCGTCCGACCCCGTCTCGACGAAGGCGAACGTCGTCCCGTCGGGGGCGACGGCGACATCCTCGATCGCGGAGCCCCCCTCGAAGACGTGGGCGTCACGCAGAGCGCCGGCGTTCGCGGCGAGGGATGCGACGAGCAGACAGATCATCGGAGGGCATCGAAGCAAGAGGCGCGCCCACGGCGAGCCCGATGGGCGCGAGATCGTATCGCGGACGCCGGCGACAGAATGTCAGCTCGCAGCGTCGAGGATGCCGGATCGCCAGAGCTGGAGCGCAATTGCGACCGCGTTCCCACTGGCGCCGAACCGCAGGTTGTCGCCCATGGCGACGAGGTGGACGCCGTTCCCCACCGGATCGACGCGCAAGCGCCCGACCCGGAGGCGGGACTTGCCCACCAGGCGCTTCGGACCGGGGATCGGCTCGCCCAGCTCGATGGTGGGCACCGCTTCGAGCTCGGCCCGGATGTCGGCGAGGTCGGGAAGCGGGTCGATCTCGACGTGCATCTCGAGCCCGATCCCGCTGAACGTCGGGACGCCGAGCACCGTGACGAGGATCTGCTCGGGCGCCATCCCGACGGCGGCCGCGACCTCCGCCACGATCCGCGATTCGACGGACGAGACGCCGTCGGGCCCGAGCTCGCCCACCTGGGGCAGGAGGTCGAAGGCGAGGCCCGTGGGGAAAACGGTTCGGGGGGGCTCGCGCGAGTTGAAGAGCGAGATCACCTGCTGGGAGAGCTCCTCGACGCCCGCCTTCCCCGCCGAGCCCGCCGAGACGAGGACGGTCGCCCGGCAGGCGCTCGCCCCGAACCGGGCCAGGGGTCCGAGGATCGTGGCGATGGCGACCGCCGCAGCGGACGGCGAGCCGATGATCAGGCCCTGTTGCACGATCTCCTCGACGGTCCGAGTGCCCGCGAAAGGAACCCAGAGCGGCGCATCGCCCGCGAGCGAGCTGCCCACGTCGACGACTGCCGGAACCATCTCGCCCACCGTGGGGGCGAGGGCCCGGGTGACATCGGGCGGCGTCGCGAAGAACACGAGGCTGGCGCCGTCGAGCACGGGGCTGTCCGACACCGGATCGGTCAGCTGCGTCACCGCGAGGTCCTTGCCGTCGATCTCGAGGCTCGGCACGGTCGAACGCGGACTGGCCACCAGCCGCAGCTCGCGGATCGGCAGGGCGGACAGAGCCAGTGCGCGACACAGATCCTCGCCGACTGCACCGGTCGCACCGACGACCACGACGACGAACCCACCCGACTCTACGAAGGGCATAGCGACTCCCCCGGCATGCACTGCCGACAGGCGCCCACTAACCCCGGGCCCGAGCCCGATGGATCAGTGCTGGGTGAGACCGCTCTTTTCGCGATGCGCGGCCAGAATGGCCTCGATCCGATCGCGCCCGTGGAGCTTCTCGAACTTCAGCTGCTTGAGCTGGGATTGTTCCTGATCGGAGAGCCAACGCCGTGCGACGAGGGCTTCGATTTCTCCTTCGAGTCGTTGATGCTGGTCCATGAGACGCTTCAGCTCGGGTTCTTCCTCTCGGTTCAAGAGATTCTCGGCGAGGACCGCATCGCGGAGTTCCATCTAGCCTCCCATTCCCGCTCGGGGACGTGTTCGCGCCAGGGGCGCGAGGGTGCAGGGATGTCAGACTCTCGTTTTCGACCGCCCCACGGGCGGGAGAGCCCGGAAGGCGTCCTCTGTTCATTGAACATATCCAGAGTCCGGCGCGCAAGGAAGCGATTGCAAATCCTCGAGCGGTTCCGGCGGGATCAGCTTCGGTTCGACGTGATCCCGGGGTCGCGGAGGTAGCGGATCGAAACTTCCTCGGGCCCGAGCCGCTTCGCGGCCGGCGCGAGCGCCATCCGGGCGACCAGGAGCGCCGGGGAAGCGCCTGGATCCGGGGCAATCCGCGCGCCGGCCGCGACAAGGGGTTCGGCGAAGACGAGGGCGCCCTCTCCCACCGCCACGAACGGGTCCGACGGCAGCACGTCGTCCAACCGCGCGTCGCGCTCGTCGCCCAGGAGCTCGGGTGCCGCCCCGTCGGTGCGGAACGCTCCGGCGTAGACCCGCTCGCGCTTCGCGTCGAGGACGGCGAGCACGCGCGGCTCGCCGGGAACGAGCGCAGCTCGCGCGTACAGAGAAGAGCAGGGCACGATCGGAATTGCCCGGGCCATCGCCACGCCCAGCGCGAGTCCCACCCCGACCCGGATCCCCGTGAACGCGCCCGGTCCGACCGTCACCCCGATCGCGTCGATCCGGCGATCGCGGATCGTCCGCGCGACGACTTCGCCGAGGACGCCGTCGGCGCCGCGGACCACCCGCTCCGACCAGAAGAGCTCTTCGTCGCCGTAGAGCGCGACCCCGACCACGGGCGCGGCGGTGTCGATCCCGAGCGCGAGCGGCACGCGCTCAGTTCTCGATGAGCCGGTGGATGTCCGTCACGAGCACGGTGAGCATGAGGAGCACGATCATCAGCACGCCCACCTGCTGCGCGCGCTCGCGGAGCGCGAGCGACAACGGACGGCCGCGGATCCCCTCCAGCAGGTAGAACAGGAACTGTCCGCCGTCGAGCACCGGCACCGGCAGGAAGTTGATGATGCCGAGGGAGATCGACAGCCCGCCCATCAGCCGCGCCCAGTGGAAGATTCCCTCCTCGGCGGCGATGGCGGCCTGGCGCACCATCTCGACCGGACCGCCGACGCTCTTCTCGAACGCGGCCTCGCCGGTGAAGAGCCGACCGAGGTGCTCGAAGATGAACCCGCCGAGCGCCACCGACTCCTTCGTCGCGCGCGTGAGCGCGTCGGGGAACGCGTAGTAGCGCCGCACCGTCGGGCCATCGAGCTCGATCGTGCCGAGCCGACGGACGCCGAGGACCGGCCGGTAGTAGTACACGCCGCGCAGGTCGGTGTCCTTGATCACCTGCGGTGTGATCGACATCGCGACGACTTTGCCGCCACGCACGACCTCGACCTCGATCGAGCGCGCCTGCGCTGCGGCACCCTCGCCCTCCATCGTGCCGCGCACTGCGTCGAGCACGTCGGACCACGTGCGCACCGGCTTGTGGTCGAGGCGGTAGAACCGGTCGCCGGGCTGGAGACCTGCGACGTGCGCGGGCGTCGAGACGGTCTTCGCGGGCGCGCAGCCTGCGAACAGTCCCTTGTTGGCGTCCTCGAGCGTCTCGCCGACCGTCCCGACGAAGAGCGTTGCCGAGAGGAGATCCCACGCCTCCTCGGGCGTCGCGCGCAAGCCGCTCGCGAGCGGGAGCCATTCGTCGCGCACGAGCGTGACGGTGCGCTCCTTTCCGTCGGCTGCCTCGACGGTGACGTCGAGCATGCGCGCACCGGTGTACTGGCCGATCACGTTCTGGACGCCGACCCAGTCGTCGACCTTCGTGCCACCGATGGAGACGATCTTCTCGCCCGAGACGATCCCCGCGCGGCCGGCTGGGCTTTCCGGATCGTCCACGCCGACCTCGGTCGAGGGACGACGGTACTGGAGTCCGAGGTCGAGGACGGACGTGCCCGCCACCGGGATGTCGATCGCCAGGTCGACGACGCGGCCCTCGCGTTCCACCTGGAGAGCATGGGGCCCCGCGGGGAGCGCCTCGAGCGCGTCGGCCATCGCGACCCACGTGTTCACCGCGGTGCCGTCGACGGAGACGATCTCGTCCCCGCCCTCCATCTCGGCGAAGTCGGCCGCCGTGTTTGCCGGGACGAGACCGATCACGGGCGCCGGTTGCGGCTCGCCCTGAGCAGCGCCGTGAACACGACGACGGGCAGGATCAAGTTCGCCGCGGGTCCGGCCGCCATGATGATCAGCCGCTGCCATACCGGCTTCGCCATGAACAGCCGCGACGGATCGATGCCGGGTGTGTCGTCGTCCTCGCCGTACCCGAAGGGATCCGCGCCAGCCATGCGCACGTACCCGCCGAACGGGAGCAGCGAGAGGCGGTAGTCGGTTCCGTTCCAGTGGAAGCCGAAGATTCGTCGCCCGAACCCGAACGAGAACTCGGTGACCTGGACGCGGAAGGCCTTCGCGGCCAGGAAATGGCCGGACTCGTGAACGAACACGAGGAGGGCAACCATGGCCAGGGCAGCCAGGATCGTCAGAGGGGTCACCAGAGCGCTCCTTGATCCCAGAGGGTAACGGAAATCAGGGGTCAGGTGTCAGGGATGCGCGCGTTGACGCGCCCGTTCGAAGATCAGCACGCCCGCGGCCACACTGACGTTCAAGGAGTCGAGACCCGCTCGGAGCGGAATGGTCGCGATCTCGTCGCACCGTTTGAGGAGCGCGGGGCTCAGTCCCTTGTCCTCGCCGCCGAGAACGACGACGAGCGGCCCGCCCAGATCGACCTCCCAGTAGGGGCGCCCCCCCTGATCGGCGCCCACCACGCGGAAGCCCGCGCGGCCGAGCGTCGCGAGCGCCGAGGACAGACCTTCCCGCACGAGCGGCACTTCCTCGGCGCCGCCCATCGCGACGCGTTGCACGACGGGGCTCAACCCCTTGCCGCGACGCACGGGGACGATCACGCCGTCGACGCCACCGCCGAGCGACGAGCGGAGGATCGCACCGACGTTGTGCTCGTACTGCGCCTCGTCGACGGCGAGCAGGAAGGGCTCGAACGATCCCGGTCGCGCTTCGAGCTCGCGCACGAGCGAGGTGACGCTGTGCTCCGCGAGCGGCTCCGCGTCCGCGATGATCCCGTTGTGCGTGCCGGTCTCCGAACGCTTGTCGAGCGCCGTGCGCGGGACCTTCGCGATGCGCACGCCGCGCTCCCGGGCGAGCCGGAGGATCTCCTGCAACTTCTCGTCGAGCTGCGCGCGGTCGTCGAGATGGATCGAGACCACGCGCCGCTTGTTGCGCCGCAGCGCTTCGAGCACGACGTTCCTACCTTCGAGCTGATCCACCGCTACTCTCCTCCCCCGCCTCTGGCGCGGAGTGTGCCGCGAAGCCGCGGAGGGGGAGGGTCGAGCGTCAGCGCGCGATCGATCTCGCGGGGTCGATCATGACGTGTCGAGAACGATCGACCATCGCGACCGGTGTCGGTGGGTAACGAACGACCACGGCCGTTCGGTCGAGAGTCGCGACGGAGCTCGGGAGGTCGATCACGACCCCGCGAGATCGGTCGTCGCACCAGCGTGACGAGTGCGCGCCCTCTCCCTCCGGTCGCTTCGCGACCACCTCCCCCTCCTGCGGAGGGGGAGGAAGAGAAGTGCCCTGCACGCGCGCGCGCGGCACTCACAACATCTGCGCGGCGAGCTCGGCGAGCTCGCTGCGCTCGCCCTTCCGGAGCGTGATGTGTCCCGACACGGCGCTCTGCTTGAAGCGCTCGACCACGTAGGTGAGCCCGTTCGAGGTCGCATCGACGTACGGGTTGTCGATCTGGTACGGGTCGCCCGTCAGCACGACCTTCGTCCCCTCGCCCGCGCGCGTGATGACCGTCTTCACCTCGTGCGGCGTGAGGTTCTGCGCTTCGTCGATCACGAGGTACTGGCGCGGCAGCGAGCGCCCGCGGATGTACGTGAGCGGCTCGACCTCGATGACGCCCTGATCGAGGAGCGCCTGGTAGTTCGGCTGTGCGCGCTTGCGATCCTCGTCCTGCGATCCGAGGAGCAGCTCGAGGTTGTCGAAGATTGGCTTCATCCACGGATTGAGCTTCTCCGAGATGTCCCCGGGGAGGAACCCGATGTCGCGACCGAGCGGAAAGATCGGACGCGACACGACGAGCCGCCGGTACGTGCGATCGTCCGCGACCTTCTGGAGCCCGCACGCCATCGCGAGCAGCGTCTTGCCGGTGCCGGCCATCCCGTCGAGCGTGACGAGCTGGATGCGGTCGTCGAGCAGGAGCTCGAGGGCGAAGAGCTGCTCCTTGTTGCGCGCGAAGATTCCCCAGATGCCTTCCTTGTAGCGACCGACGAGCTTGACCCGCTCGCCGCGCGGCTCGTAGCGGCCGAGGGCGGTCTGGCTCGGGTTCTCGAGGCTCGTCAGGACGACGAACTGGTTCGGGTAGAGGGCGGCGGCGGAGTCGGCGTCCCAGGGCAAGGCACCCTTCGCGTAGATCTCCGAGATCAACTCGCCCGAGATCTCGCGCGTGGCGACGCCGCTGTACTGCTCGTCGATCACGACGTGCGCGTGCTCGTAGTCCTCCGCGTGCACGCCGAGCGCGTCGGCCTTCAGCCGCATGTTCGTGTCGCGCGTGACGAGCACGACCGACGTGCGCCCCTGGCGTTGGGCGAGCGCGAGCACCGTCTGCAGGATGATGTTGTCCGCGGACTGCGAGCCGAACCCCGCCGGCAGCGTCATCGCGCCCGTCGGGATCTCCACGCGCAGGATGCCGCCCTTCGTGAGCCGCACGCCGCGCGAGAGGCTGCCCGCGAGTCGCAGCTCGTCGAGCTTGCGCGACACGGTGCGCGCGTTGCGGCCGGTCTCGTTGAGATCCTTCTTGAAGCGATCGATCTCCTCGATCACCGTGATCGGGATCACGATCTCGTGCTCGTCGAAGACCTCGAGCGCCTTGGGATCGTACAGGAGGACGTTGGTGTCGAGGACGAAGGTGCGCTTGGGTCCGCTGGTCTGCCCAAGCGATTGGGGAACGGTCATGGGGCTCGTGGCAGGGTGCGAGAGGAGACGGTGCGAACGGAGGGGGGAGGGAGCGCTACTCGACGCGGAGCTTGAACGACTTTTCGCCTCCCTTCGCGCTGTCGCTCGAGCGGCGCGTGTACGTGATCTGAGGGTTGTCGAGGTTCACCTGGCCGCCTTCCTGGCTGCCGGTCCCGATGTAGAAGAGGAGGATTCCTCCCGCCGGCTGCGCGGTCGGCAGCGCGGTGAAGGTCACGGTGTTGATTCCCCGCAGGAGGTGCGGCTGCAAGTCGAGGATGACCTGCGGGTCGCCGCTCTTGTAGTGCTGCACGGCGACGCCGTTCACGAGCACCTCGATCTCGTGGTTCTGCGAGCTGTTGTCCTGGGTCACGAGCCAGTACTTGCCGGTCGGGATCCCCTCGCCCGGCTTGGCCGTCGGATTGCCCGAGCTCTTCGGGTCCTCGACCTCAATCCGATAGTTCGGCGCTTCGACCCAGACGTTGCCCTCGGCGTCGACGTGGATGTCGACCGCCTTGAAGTCGAAGTTCCGGAGCGACTCGGCCCGTACGCCGTTCACGTACAGGGTCCCCCCTGCGGAGGCCTCCGGCAGGAAGAGCGCAAACACGAAAACGATGAAGGCAATCACGGGTTCCTCCCTCTCCTCTCACACTTCGCTGGTCGAACCTCTTCCTGACCGCTTGCGCGCGGCCACCTGGCGGCGCTCCTTCGCCCCCGCCTTCTGACCCTTCGAGCCCCCGCTACCGTTCACGATCGCGCGGAGCTGCTTCGAGACCTTGAACTTGGGGAGCGCTTTCGGCGCCACCGGCATCGCTTCCTGGGTCTTCGGATTCCGTCCCACGTACCCCGGATAGCGCCGCACCTTGAACGAGCCGAACCCGCGGATCTCGATCCGCTCGTCTTCGGCGAGGGCCTCGCGCATGCGATCGAAGACGAGGTTCACGACCTCCTCGGCAGTGACCCGCGCAATCTTGCGGCGCGTGGCCAGCGCATCGATGAGCTCGGACTTGGTCATGGACCGCCGTGACCGGGTGGAACGGACGAACGCTCTAACGAACCGGGTTCTCGGGCGCTCGCCCGGATCATCCGGAAGAATGCTCGCCCGCCGAGTCCTTCGCGTCTTCGCGCGCCCGCCGCCGCTGGGCGCTCTTGCTCTCGCCCGAAACACCCTCCCCCGTCGTGGAGAGCGCGGCCGCCAGCCCCGGCCCGAACCACTTCTCGAGCTTCGGCTTCGCGTCCTGCATGAGGAGGATCGTCGAGCTCGCCACGTAGATGGTCGAGTAGCAGCCGGTGATCACGCCGACGAGCATTGCCTTCGCGAAGGCCTGGATGACCGGACCCCCCAGGAACACGAACAGCGCCATCGACACGACGACGGTGAAGGTCGTGTTGATCGTCCGCGTGAGGCACTCGTTGATCGATTCGTTGATCGTCACGGCCATGTCCTGCCGGCGGTGCTTCCGCATGTTCTCGCGGATGCGGTCGTAGATGACGATCGTGTCGTTCAGCGAGTAGCCGATGATCGTGAGCATGGCGCCGACCGTCGGCAGGTTGAAATCGTCCCGACTGATGACGAAGAAACCGGCGACCACCGCCACGTCGTGGATGAGCGAGAGGATTGCCCCCGGTGCGAAGGAGAGATCGAACCGGAAGGCCACGTACGCAGAGACGAGCAGGAGCGTGAGGATGATGGACAAGAGCCCCTGCGTCCGCAGCTCGGCGCCCGCCGCCGGACCGACCGAGTCGACCTGGAGCACCGTGAACTCGTGGCCCGCCAGTGCGCCCGCGATCGTCTCCTTGATGACGTGCGCCATCCCGGGGAGCTTGATCACGACCATGTTGTCCTCGAGGCCGGCCTGGACCTGCGCCCCCTCGAGCTCTTTCACCGCGTCGATGACGGCAGGAATCGGAACAGGGTCGCCCTTGTAGCGCACGGTGACCTGGGCACCGACCTGCGTGTCGAGCGTGCTCTCGTCGATCCAGTCGGGCCCGAAGCGGGCGACGAGCGCGTTGTCGACCTCCTTCTTGACCTCCGAGGACCCGAACTCGGGGTCCTTGATGCGCACGGCGAACTTGTTCTCGGCCGAGCGTCCGATCTGTTGCACCGAGTCGCTCTCGAGGTCGAGCGACGCCACGGCCTTGCGCAGCGTCGAAGCGTCCATCTCGCTCTGGAACTGGAGCTGGATCTCGGTGCCGCCCGTGAAGTCGATGCCCCAGTTCGGCCCGACGAGGAAGAACGCGAGCACCGCGGAGACCACGACGACCATCGACAAGATGCCGAACCACCAGCGCTTGCCGACGAAGTCGAAGTCGAATGTTCGATTGAAGATGTCCATCAGCGCGCCTTCGTCTCTCCCACTCTCAGATCGAGAGTCGATCGCCGCTCTTGCGGCCGAGGTACTCCATCATCATCTGGGACATGAACACGCCCGTGAACAGGTTCACGATGACACCGATCAGGAGGGTCACGGCGAACCCGCGAATCGGGCCCGTCCCGTAGGTGTACAGCACGATGCCGGCGATCGTCGTGGTGATGTGGGCGTCGATCACGGCGCTCAGTGCGTTCGCGAAGCCCGCGTCGATCGCGGCGCGCGGCGTCTTCCCGAGCTTGCGCTCGTCCTTGATCCGTTCGTAGAAGATGATGTTGCAGTCGACCGCCATGCCGATCGTGAGTGCGATGCCCGTGATCCCGGGAAGCGTCAGCGTCGCCCCTGCGGCCGCGAGCAGCGCGAGGACGAGGAGGACGTTCACCGCGAGCGCGATGTTCGCGATGACGCCGCTCATCCTGTAGACGACGAGCATGAAGAGCACGACGAAGATGGCGCCACCGAGCGTTCCGTAGATGCCGTCGCGGATCGAGTCCGCGCCGAGGCTCGGTCCGACGACGCGCGTCTCCGCCACCGTGACGGGTGCCGGCAGCGCGCCCGTGCGCAGGACGAGGCTCAGGAGACTCGCATCCGCCATCGCCGACTGGTAGTCCTGCGTGCCCATCTCGATGCTCGCCCGGCCGCCACCGATCCGCTCGCGGATCACCGGAGCCGAGCGCACCTCGCCGTCGAGGATGATCGCGAACCGCCGACCGACGTTCTGCGCAGTGATGTCCTCGAAGATCTGACCGCCTCGCGGTTTGAACTCGAGCGCCGTGTAGGGCTGATTGAACTGGTTCATCGACACCGAGGCGTTGTTGATGTCGTCGCCGGTGAGCACGACCTCGTCGTGCACGACGATGGGCTCGGCCCGCACGCGGCCCTTGTTGGTGGCCTGCTGGCCCTCGGCGGGCTCCTTGTACTCGAACATCAACCGATCGGTCTTCGGGATGCGGCCGGTGTCGATCATCCAGTTGGAGAGGGCGGTGTCGTTCGCGTACTCCTCCGGCGTGAGCGCCTTCTCCGCTTCGAGCAGCGCCCGATCGACGGCGGCAGGATCGACGTCCGGGTCGAGCAATCGGAACTCGAGCACCGCGGTCGTCCCGATCGCCTTCACCGCGGCCTCGACGTTGTCCATGCCGGGAAGCTGGACCGTGATCCGATTGCCGCCCTTCAGGACGATGACGGGCTCCTTCACGCCGGTCTCGTTGATCCGGTCGCGGAGGGTCTGGAGCGCCTGCTGGATCGCGTTCTTCTTGATCGAGTCCTGGGCCGCGTCCGACAGCGTGAAGACGTGGACCTCGTGCCCATCCACGGTCTTCGTGCTCTTGTACTCGTAGTCGCCGTACCGCTTGTCCATGAACTTGCGCAGATCGTCGATCCCGGTGGAGGGACCGAGCTCGATCAGGAGCGTGGGCTGGCCACGCTCGCGCGTGACCGACGCGAGCTGGAGCCCATCCTTCGTGGCCGCGTCATGGAGTGGCTTGATCGTTCGCTGGACCGTGCCCAGCACCGCTTCGTCGACGCCGACGTTCAGCGTGAGATCGATTCCGCCCTGGAGGTCGAGCCCGAGGGCCAGCCTGTACTTCGGGAGGAGCTTCATCCACCAATCGAGATCCTCCACGGTCTCGTCCGCATCGACGCCGGCCGCGGCCGACGTCGCGGCCTCCGCTTCGGCGGCGAGCTTCTCCTGCACGCTCTTCCCGAGGACGCTCGGAATCAAGCTCCAGATCGACCAGAGCGTGACCGCGACGACGATCGTGAACCGCGTCCACCACGTACCCGGCATCTACGACCCCTTGCTCGCGCCCGCCGTGGGCTCTTGGGTGGACGCCGCCGAATCCCCTTCGGTCAGGCGCTGCTTGACGGAAGGCTTGTCGATAATCACGCGAACGCGGTCGGCAACTTCCAGGACCACGAGGTGCTCCTTGACCTCGACGATCTTCCCGTGGAGACCGCCCGTGGTGGTCACGCGGTCGTCCTTCTTCAACGACGCGAGGAGGGTCTGGTGGCTCTTCTGCTCGCTCTGCTGGGGCCGGATCACGAGGAAGTAGAAGATGAAGATGACGAGCAGGAACGGCACCATGCCGATCAGGCCCTGTCCCTGGGCCTGAGCGAAGAAGACGGGCATTTCGAGAATCATGGGTCTCCGTCGTCGAGCGGCAGCACCGAGAGCCTGGCCTCCTCGCGCACCCTCTCCAGTGCCTCGGCGCCCTGCTCGATGGCGCCTCGGATCCGCGCCATGAGCCCCTCGTAGAAAGTCAGGTTGTGGAGGGTGAGGAGCCTGGGCGAAAGAGCTTCGTTGGAAACGAAGAGGTGCCGGAGGTAGGCCCGGCTAAAACCGCGGCACGTGTAACACGAACACGCGGGGTCGAGGGGTGCCCCGTCCTCCCGGTAGCGGGCGTGCTTGATCGCCACTTTTCCGAGGCTCGTGAAGAGCGTGCCGAACCGCGCCGACCGGGTCGGCAGCACGCAGTCGAAGAGATCGACGCCGCGGACCACGGCCTCGACGAGATCGTGGGGGTAGCCGACCCCCATGAGGTAGCGGATGCGGTCCGACGGCAGCACGGGCGTCGTGAGCGCCACCATGCGGAAGAGCTCGTCCGGCGGCTCGCCGACACTCAGCCCGCCGATCGCGTACCCGTCGAGATCGAGGGCCCGGAGCTCGCGCGCGTGGGCGACGCGCAGGTCGTCGTGGAATCCGCCCTGCACGATCCCGAAGAGCGCCGTGCGGCGCGGCTCCTTCCGCGCGGCGAGCCCGCGCAGGAGCCAGCGCGTCGTGCGCGCCGTGCTCTCGATCGTCCGTTCGCGCGTCGCCGGCCACTCGAGGCACTCGTCGAACGCCATCGCGACGTCGACGCCGAGCGCCTCCTGGATCGCCAGGCTCCCCTCGGGCGTGAGCGTCCGGTACTGCCCGTCGAAGGGCGTGCGGAAGGTCACTCCCTCCTCGGTGACCTTCGCCTCGGCCTTGAGGCTGAACACCTGGTAGCCCCCCGAGTCCGTGAGGATGGGCCCCGACCATCCCATGAAGGCGTGGAGGCCGCCGAGACGCTGGACGAGCTCGTCACCCGGGCGGACCCAGAGATGGAACGCGTTCGCGAGCACCATCTCGGCGCCGGTCGCACGAACCTCTTCGGGCGCGAGACCCTTCACCGTTCCTGCGGTGCCGACCGGCATGAACGCCGGTGTCTCGACCGTGCCGCGATCGGTGTGGAGACGACCGCGCCGCGCGGCTCCCGCCGTCGCGAGGAGCTCGAAGCGGATCGTCACGGCCCCGCGCTCTTCTTCGAGACGAGCATGGCGTCGCCGTAGCTGTAGAACCGGTACCGTGCACGGACCGCGTCCTCGTAGGCGCGCAGCACGCGTTCCCGTCCGGCGAACGCGGCGACGAGCATCAGGAGCGAGCTCCGCGGGAGGTGGAAGTTCGTCAGGAGCAGATCGACGACCCGAAACTCGGACCCTTCGCGCAGGAACAGGGTCGTGGAGGTGTCGCCCGGCTCGACGCCCCCGCCCGGTGTGGCGCTGGTCTCGAGCGCACGCGTCACGGTGGTTCCGCACGCCACGACGCGACCGCCGCGCTCGCGGGCTGCGCGGACCGCGGCGGCGGTCGCCTCGGGGATCGACATCCGCTCCTCGTGGAGCGTCCCACGCGCGAGGTCGGCGGGCCGGAGCGGCAGGAAGGTTCCGAGCCCGACGTGGAGCGTGATGGTCGCCACGGCGACCCCCCGGGCTCGGAGCTCGTCGAGGAGACGGTCGGTGAGGTGGAGGCCCGCCGTCGGTGCGGCCACAGCGCCCGGCCGACGCGCGAAGACGGTTTGGTACCGCTCGCGATCCTCGCGGTCGTCGCCGCGGGCGATGTACGGCGGGAGCGGGACGTGACCGTGGGCATCCATGATGGCCTCGGGTGCCGGCGACGAACGCACGGCGAAGATCCCCTCGCCGCGATCCGCGACGATCTGGATTCGCGAATTGCCCGGCCCTTCGAGCACCTCGCCGAGGCGCATCTTCCTCGCGGGACGCACGAGCGCCGTCGTCTCCCCGGCCCCCGCGCCGAGGAAGAGCACCTCCACCCTGCCGCCCGTCGCGCGGCGCGCTTCGATCCGCGCGGGCAACACGCGCGTGTCGTTCAGCACCAGCAGATCGTCGGGTTCGAGGAGCGCCGGCAGGTCGCGGATGGTGCGGTGCTCACCGACGTCGCCGACCAGCGCGAGGAGGCGGCCGCCGTCGCGATCCGTGGGCGGTCGGTCCGCGATCAGCTCTGCGGGGAGGTCGTAGTCGTAGGGACGGAGCTCGTCAGCGCCGGGCGGGCTCGCGGCCGTCATCGAGGCTCTCGACGCGTCGCGTTCGTTCGCCGTCGCCGTTCTCGTGCGGCGCGGCAGCGTCGCGGTTCACGCGCGCACCGTCCACCACTTCGTGCGCCGGGATGCGCTGGAGATGGACTTCCCGCGGCGCGTCGATGCACAGGCGCACCCAGTTCCCCTTGATGCGCTTGATGTAGATCCGGACGTCGGGACCCACCTGCAGGACTTCCCCCTCCTTTTGCGTCAGCACGAGCATTTCGCCTTCCTTCGTCGGGGACGGCGCCAGAGGGGGGCCGTCGGGAATGCTGGGTCGGAGAACGCACTCGGGACGTCCGCGATCGACGCGAACCAGTCCGCTCGTAACTACACTTGTACCCAACTGTCGACTGGGGAATCGGCAACGATCGCTCAGATCGCGGGGGCGAGGCGCTCGCTCACGGCGAGGAGGTGCGCCATCGCGAGGCGCTTGTCCGCCGGGCGGGCGACGAGGTGCGCGAGATCGAAGGTCGGGAGCACGGCCGCGCCGAAGGCCTCGTGCCACGTGCCGAGCGCGGCTTCGTAGGTCACGCCGTCGCCCACGAGCACGCGCGTGGGGAGCGCGCCGAGCGCCATGATCACGCGCGGCCGCACGACGGCGATCTCGCGCTCGAGGTTCGCCAGGCACGCGCGCACGGACGCGGCACGCTGCTCGGGCGACTCGCCTTTCGCCGGGCGGCAGTGGAGCACCGTCGTGACGTAGCACTGCGCGCGGCGGAGCTTGAGCACGTTCTCGAGCATCCGGTCGAGCATCTCGCCGGGCGCGCCGCGGAGCGTGCCGTTCGCGCGCTCTTCGATCTCGCCCGGCTCGGTGGCGACGACCATGAGACCCGACGTCGCCTGGCCCTCGCCGACCACGACCTGCTTCCGCGCTTCGCAGCGCGCGCACGCGCGGCAGGCGCGGATCGCGACCTGCAGATCGTCGAGCGCTGCGCCGCGCTTCGCGGTCCACTGCGCCCACTGCGCGGGCAATGGCGCGCGCGCCGATGGCGTCGGTGCGCGGCTCGGCGTCGTCGCCGGCGTCCGCGCGGGTGCGGGGCGCGCCGTCTCGATCGGAGCACGCTCGACCGGAGCGGGCTCGACGCGGGCCGGTTCGATCGCGGCGGGACGCACCCGCTCCGACGGCAGCACGAGCGCGCCGCGCTGACTCTCCCACTCGAGGGTTCCGATCAGATCGGCGACGAGATCGAGGAGCTCGTCGCGCAGCGAGATCTCGTTCATCGAGGCAGCCGGTATCCGCGGGCCCGGAGACGGGCCAAGAGCGGGAGCAATGGGAGGCCGATCACGTTCTGCCAATCCCCTTCGACGGCCTCGACGAGCCACGCGCCGCGCTTCTCGGCCATGTAGCCACCGGCGCAGACGCGCCCCTCGCCCGACGCGATGTAGTCCTCGATCTCGTCGTCGGAGAGATCGTCCCGAATCGAGACCCGCGTATCGACGGCGAACGACTCCACGAGCGACCCTTCCTCGGCGAGGGCCACCGCCGTCGTCAGGGTGTGGGTCTTTCCGCGCAACGCGCGGAGGCGTTCCCGCCAGTCGCTGGTGGAGGTCGGCTTGCCGAAGGCTTCCCCGTCCAGGTGCGCGACCTGGTCCGCGCCGATCACCAGATTCCCCGGGTGCCGTCCGGACACCTCGACGGCCTTGGCCACCGCCCGGTGCCGCGCGGTTTCCTCGGGGATCGCTCCCTCGATCGTCGACTCGTCGACGTCGGGTGCCACACCCTCGGCCTCGATCCCGGCATCTCGGAGCATGGCGAGTCGCCAGGGACTGGTCGAAGCCAGAATGATCGGCCTCAAGACGAAACTCCCGCGGACGAAGCTGAGGGCTGACGGCTGACTGCCGACTGCTCTCTATAGTAAGGTCGGGCCTCGACGGAGGCCTGGCGAATGAGCACGAACGCGGTCGGGATCGATCTCGGCACGACCTACTCCGCCATCGCGAAGGTCAACAAGCATGGCGTGCCCGAGATCCTCCACAATGCCGAGGGCGATCGGATCACGCCGTCCGTCATCCTGTTCGACGAGTCGGACATCATCATCGGCAACTACGCCAAACAGTCCGCAGTCGCCTACCCCGACCAGATCGTCGAGTTCGTGAAGCGCCACATGGGCGACGACACGTACAGCTTCGCCTACAAGGACAAGACGTACTCACCGGAACAGCTGTCGAGCTTCATCCTCGCCAAGCTGAAGCACGACGCCGAGCAGAGACTCGGCCATCCGGTCGAGGAGGCGGTCATCACCGTCCCCGCGTACTTCGGCGATCTGCAGCGCCGGGCCACGATGAAGGCCGGCGAGCTCGCGGGTCTCCGGGTGCTCAAGCTCCTGAACGAGCCGACCGCGGCCGCGTTCGCGTATGGTCTGTCGAACGTCGGCCAGGACAAGAAGGTCCTCGTCTTCGACCTCGGTGGCGGCACGTTCGACGTCACGATCGTCGACATCGTGGGGAACGACATCACCGTCGTCGCCACCACCGGCGACCACCAGCTCGGCGGCAAGGACTGGGACGATCTCCTCATCAAGCACGTCGCGGAGGAGTTCAAGAAGAAGCACGGCAAGGATCCCCGCGACGACCTCGCCGCGTCCCACGACCTCCGGGCGAAGTGCGTGAGCGCGAAGATCTCGCTGACGCGGCGGCCGAAGGTGAACGTCTTCTACGACTACGACGGGATGATCCTGCGCACGGAGGTCAGCCGCGAGCTCTTCGAGGAGCTGTCGACCGGGCTGATGGGGCGCACCGAAGCGCTCGCGAAGGACGTGCTCGACGACGCGCGCATCAAGGCCGACGATCTCGACACCGTGCTCCTCGCGGGCGGCTCGACGCGCATGCCGATGGTGCGCGATCTCATCCAGCGCCTGTTCGGCAAGGCGCCCGCGACGGACATCAACCCCGACGAGTGCGTCGCGCTCGGTGCCGCGCTCACGGCCGCGCTCGAGTCGGCGAAGCTCACGGGCGAGAAGCCGCCCATCGACATCCGCACGCACGACGTCACGAGCCACTCGCTCGGGATGGTCGCGTACAAGGACTCGAAGCTCCACAACAGCCGCATCATCACGCGCAACAGCCGCATCCCCTGCGAGCGGTCGCGCGACAGCTTCGTCACGACGCACGACAGCCAGACCGTCGTCGATCTCTGGTTGGTCCAAGGCGAGAACCCCGACCCGCTCGAGTGCGCGGTGCTCGGCCACTTCGAGTTCTACGGGATCCCACCGCGGCCCGCGGGAGAGACGAAGATCTCGGTCACGTACCGCTACAACGCGAACGGCATCGTCGAGGTCGAGGCGATGGACCTCGTCACCGGGCAGAACCTCGCGCACCGACTCGCTGGGGGCCAGGTCACGCTCGACGACGTGGCGCACAACCGGATCCCGATGCAGGTGGCGCTCATCATGGACAGCTCCGGCTCGATGTACGGCCCGCCGCTCCAACAGGCGAAGACCGCTGCGCGGCAATTCATCGACAACTTCGTCGCGCCGAACCGACAAGTCGCCTTGATCGGCGTCCCCGAAGGGCTCACGGTCAAGCCGACGGACGACCACCAGAAGCTGGTCGAAGCGATCGAGCAGATGATGCCGATCGGCGGGACCCCGCTCCACGAGGGGCTCTCCACCGCCCGCGAAGCGCTGAAGGGCAAAGCGGGGGTCCATCGGATCTACCTCGTGCTGTCCGACGGCACGACGGACGATCCCGACGCAGCGATCGCGGAGAGCACGCGCATCCGCAGGAACGGCGGTCGCGTCGTGACCATCGGCGTCGGCAGTCGCGTGCAGGAGAGCGTCCTCCAGCAACTGAGCTCCACCCCGACCGACTACCACCCGGTCGGCAAGGCGATCGAGCTCGGCGAGGCGCTCGTCAATCTCGCCACCGAAACTGCCGACGCACCGTGAAAGGTGTCAGGTCTCAGGTCTCAGGTCTCAGGAGGGCGTGTTGAGCAAGACGAGCGATGCGGAGCCTCTGCTCGCAGAGTTGCGGAGCCTCCGGGCAGCGATGGAGGAGCAGGGCGGGCAGGAATCCTCGCAACAGCGGGCGTTCGACCAGCTCTACGAGGAGCTCAAGCAGTACAAGGAGGACTTCATCTTCCAGAGCGAGAAGCCGCTGCTCCTCGATCTGCTGCTCTTCTACGACAGCCTCAACTGGTTCCAGCAGAGTCTCGTGAAGAAGGATCTGGCGCCGGAGACCATCGCCGATAGCTTCCAGTACCTCATCGACGAGTTCCTCGAGCTCCTCTACCGGCGCGACGTGATCCCGATGGAGACGCCCGAGAAGTTCGACCGCAAAGTGCAGAAGGCGATCAAGACGGTGGAGACCACGGACCCCGCGATCGAGAACACGATCCATCAGATCCTCAAGCGCGGCTTCCTCCGCGCCGGTCGCCTGCTCCGTGCGGAAGAGGTCGTGGTCAACCGCCTCCCGGGAACTACGGGCTCGAACAGTTGAACGCATGACCTCCGACCTGCTCGGTATCGATCTCGGCACGACGTTCTCCGCGATGGCGGTCGTCGACCAATTCGGCAAGCCGACGGTCGTGCCCAACGCCGAGGGGTTCCCGACGACGCCATCGGTGATCCATTTCTACGAGCGCGATGCCTGCGTCGTGGGCGACGAGGCCGTGAAGATGGCCGTGGTCGATCCCACGAACGTCGTCCGGTTCATCAAGCGCTCGATGGGCGAAGCCGACTTCACGCTCGAGTTCTTCGGCCGCAACTACTCGCCGCAGGAGCTCAGCGCCATCATCCTCAAGAAGCTCCGCGACGATGCGACGGAGGCGCTGGGCGCCGAGATCCACGACGCGGTCATCACGGTGCCCGCCTACTTCAACTCGGCGCAGCGCGGGGCGACGGCCGAGGCGGGACGGATTGCGGGCTTCAACGTGCTGTCGATCATCAACGAGCCGACCACGGCCGCGATCTCGTACGGAATCGAGAAGCTCGGCGGGAGCAGCAAGCTGCTCGTCTTCGACCTCGGGGGCGGCACGTTCGACGTCACGCTCATGGAGATCGCGGGAATCTCGTTCCGCACGATCGCCTCGGATGGCAATGCCGAGCTCGGCGGGAAGGACTGGGACGACCGCCTGCTCAACTACGTGGCGGAGCAGTTCGCCGAGAAGTTCGGGCTCGACCCGCGCGACGATCCCCAGCCCTACCAGGAGCTCTACGAGCGCTGCCTCAACGCGAAGATCTCGCTCTCGTCGAAGCCGAGAGCCGTCATTCCGGTGAACTTCCGTGGCCACCGGACCGTGGCGAGCATCACGCGCGAGGAGTTCGAGGCCATGACGCGCGACCTCGTCGAGCAATGCGCGGACACGTGCAACATCGTGCTCGAGCGCGCGGGGCTCGGATGGCAGGATCTCGACGAGGTCCTCCTCGTCGGTGGCAGCACGCGCATGCCGATGATCCGCCGCGAGCTCCAGGCCCTGGCGAACAAGTCTCCGGCGAAGGGCGTGAACCCCGACGAGTGCGTGGCGCTCGGCGCGGCGCTCGCGGGCGTGCTGCGGCACCGGCCGAAGCATCCGGCGCTCGTGACCCATCGGCAGGCGCTCGCGAAGCGCGCTCGTCAGACCTCCGCCCAGCCGTCTGCGTCGTTGGCCGAGCTGCTCGCCCAGTCGGCGCCGCTCGGCGACGAGCCGAACGATCCGACGGCGCTCGTCGGGCGTCGCGCCCCCGCGAGCGCGCCGGGGCTCGAGGGGCGGAGCGCCGAAAACGACGTCCGCATCCCGGAGTCGCCCTCCTCCGAGGTGCCCGTGCTCGGCGGCCTGCCGCCCGTGCGGATCACGGACGCGACGACCCATCCCCTCGGGATCGTGGTGCTCGACAAGGACCTCAACGAACGGGTCGTGAACCTCATCCCGCCGAGCACCCCCGTTCCGTGCGAGAAACGCGGGCGCTTCGCGTACGCGTACGACAACATGACTGCCGTGCGCGTCGAGGTGACGGAGGGCACGGGCTCCTCCCGCGACGAGGTGAAGGTCGTGGGCGAGGTCATCCTCGAGAACCTCCCGCCGCGCCCGCGGGGAACGGCGATCGACGTCATCTATCGCTACAACGTGAACCAGATTCTCGAGGTCGACGTCATCGACGTCGAGACGAAGGTGACGCGCCGCGCGCGGATGGACCTCAAGGGCGGTCTCACGAAGGAAGGGCTGCGCGAGGCGATGGAGAACGTCGCGAGGGCCCAGGTCCGATAGGAGCCTTCGTGCCGATCGTGGTAGGACCGAGATTCCATGGACCGGCGCGACTTTGACCAGATCGAGAAGTTCCTCGGGATCGTCGGCAAGCCATCGCTCTTCGAGTACTTCGCCGTCGATGCCGACGCCGACGTGGGCGCGGTCGAGGAGGCGCTGAAGAAGAAGCGGGGCTGGGCGCAGGGCCAGCAGGGCAATCCGAAGTTCCGCACCGAGGCGCTCTGGATCATCAAGAACATGGCTTTGGTCCGGAAGGCGCTCCTCGACGAGCGCCAGGAGTATTTCCAGGAGGTCCGGAGCAAGGACGCGTCGCGCAACCTCGAGATCCTCACGCTCTTCATCAAGGGGGCGCTCGCCGACGGCCACCTCACGGGCAAGAAGGAGGACGCGATCCGACACCAGGGCCGCGAGCTCGGCCTCGAGACGGACCTCGTCACGGCGCAGATCGAAGCGATCATGATCGAGCTCGGCGCGACGCGCGGCGGCCAGGACGAGGCGACGGAGGACTCGCCGCTCGTCGACTACTACGCGGCGCTCGAGGTCGCGCGTGACGCCGATCCCGAGGAGCTCGAGCGCGCCTACCGCGCGCGGTATCGATGGGCCCGCAACCTGCGCGACGTGAAGAAGGCGTCGGAGGTGTACGCCCAGCTCGACGAGGCCTGGCGCATCCTGAAGGACCCGGAGAAGCGCGCGCTCTACAACGCGCGCCTCGAGACCCAGCTGAGCGAGCAACCGACCGAGGACACGCCGGGTCCTCCTGCCGTGGCGTCGCCGTCCGAGGACACCGAGAGCGACATCAGCATCATCCCGGGCGCGCCTCCCGCGCGCGCCCGGGGAGCGAGCCTCGACGGCTCGATGCAGCACCCGGCCACACACACCTCGCGCGTGCTCGGCTTCCAGGAGGAGCAGCGCACGCGGACGCCGAGCGAGTCGATTCCGCCCGTCCGGCAGGCCCCCCGGCCTCCGGAACGGATCGGGGGTCGCGCCCTCGGCCTCGGCAAGGACGGGCGACCGAGCGTCCAGAAGTCGCCGCGTCTCCAGATCGACGGCGAAGAAGCGCAGCGCGTCGTCGCGTGGCGGTCCCCCGTGACGGTCCGGTTCGTCGTGCGGAACGCCGGGAGCGGCCCCATGAGCGGTCGCGTGTTCAGCGATCGCGACTGGGTCCAGGTGAAACCGTCGCGCCTCGACCCCGACGCGCAGCGGCAGACGATCGAGGTGACGGTCAATCCCAAAGGGATGCCGCGCGCGAAGGCCGTGAGCCTCGTGACGATCGTCGCCGACCACGGGGAGCGCAGGGTCCTCACCATCGAGACGCAGCGCCAGGTCGTTCCCGGAGGCGCGAAGACGGTCCTCGCCGTCAGCGGTGTCGTCGTCCTGGCGCTCCTCGTGACGGGCGTGCTCTGGGCGGTGCGACCGTCCCCGCCGCCCGTCGAAGCCGGGCCCCCGACGCGACTCGTCGTGACGGTCGATCCGCCCGTCGGCCAGATCTTCGTCGGCGAGGGGTGCAATGCGCCGGCGCCGCAGAAGGAATGCCGCCAGGTCAGCGACAACGGATCCTACGACGGCCAGCTCGGCTTCCCGATCGACAAGCCCTTCTATGTGCGCGCCCAGTACTGGGGGTTCGCTCCCGTGACGAAGCTCGTGACGGCGAAGGCGCACACCGAGACCAAGGTCGACGTGAAGCTCGAGCTCGACGCGGCGCTGCCCGCGTGGACGCCGCCGCAGAACGCGATCCCGGGGACGGTGTCGCACGAGGAGCTCGTGCGGGTGTTCGGTGCGTTCCAGTCGAACCTCGATCGCTGTCTCACCGCGGCCGGCGTCGCGAAGAACAAGACGTTCGAGATCACCGCGGAGGGGGCCATCCGCGCCGAGGGGCAGGTCTACGACGTGCGGCTCGTGAAGGTCTCCCCGCCCTTCCCCACCTCCGTGGATCCCTACGACTGTCTCCAACGGACGCTCCGCGCACTTCCCTTCGGCAAGCTCGAGTCGGACGCGTACGCGACCTTCCGGCACGACTTCAAGCTCCAGACGGGGCCCTCGTGAAGACGCGCGACCGGATCGAGGAGCTCCTCGACGATGCCGAGGATGCGCTCGACGAAGGCGATCCGGGGACCGCGATCGAGCTCTGCGATCAGGCGCTCGTGCTCGACAAGGAGCACCCGGGTGCCCACTTCGTCCGCGGCGATGCGTTGCGATCGATCGGCGAGCTCGAGGAGGCCGAGCTCGCGTACCGCCGTGCGGCGCTCGCGCGTCCCGACCACGCCGCGTCGTGGGCCGCGCTCGCGCTCACCCAGTACGAGCTCCTCCAATTCGAAGCCGCGGAGCGGAGCGTGTCGCGCACCCTCCACGAGGATGCGATGCACCCCGAGGGATGGTGGGTTCGGTCGCTCCTCCAGGAGCGCCAGGGCGACGTGCTCGGCGCGCACCGCTCCCTCGTCCACGCGCGGTGGCTCGACCCGGTCGGCTTTCCCCTCCCGCCGCGGCTCGACGACGAGCAGGTCGAGCAGATCGTGACGGAGGCGATCTCCGAGCTCCACCCGACGCTCCAGGAGTACCTCAAGAACGTGGCGATCATGCTCGAGGAGGTCCCGGACGACGACATCCTCCGCCAGTACGATCCGCCCGCCTCGCCCCTCGAGCTGCTCGGCTACTTCAGCGGGCACTCGCTCATGGAGCGATCGGAGAACGATCCGTGGTCCGGGCTACCGGGAACGATCGTGCTCTACCGCCGGAACCTCGAGCGCCACGCGCGCTCGCACGAGGAGCTGGTCCACGAGCTCCGGATCACGCTGTTCCACGAGGTCGGGCACTTCCTCGGGCTCGACGAAGAGGACCTCGAGGAACGCGGGCTCGATTGACATCCCCTGCAGGGCCCAGTACATGACGGCCGGACTGGGGGAGTAGCTCAGTTGGGAGAGCGCAGCGTTCGCAATGCTGAGGTCGAGGGTTCGATCCCCTTCTCCTCCACCCTTTCCGACCGATGACCGACCGCAGCGGATAGCCGACCGCATGGCTGCGGTTCGAACCGGATTCGCCACCACCGACGACGGTCTGCAGCTCCACTGGCGAGCGGTCGGCCAGGGCCCCCCGATCGCTTGCTGCAACGGCGTCGGCGTCGGGACCTTCTTCTGGAAGTACTTCACGCGCGCGTTCGCCGACCGGTTCACGGTCGTGACCTGGGACTACCGCGGCCACGGCCGCAGCGATCGGCGGATCGATCCGCGCGAGATGGACCTCGGCGTGCCGCGGCACGCAGACGATCTCGCCGCCGTGCTCGGCGCCGTCTGCGGGCGGGCGGAGCCGGCACTCCTCGTCGGGCACAGCATGGGCTGCCAGGTCGCGCTCGAGACGCGACGGCGACATCCCGATCTCTGCGCGGGGCTCGTTCTCATCCTCGGCACGGCCGGCAAGGCGCTCGAGACCTTCTACGACTCCGCGAGGTCGCCGGCGTTCTTCCGCCTCGCGCACCGGTTCGTGTTCGCGTTCGGCAACGCCTCGAACGAGATCGTACGCCCGCTCCTCGAGTCGCCGCTCGCGTGGTTCGTCGCCAAGCGGATGAAGCTGGTCGATCCGTTCTACGCGCCCCGCGAGGACATGCTCGCCTACATGCACCATCTCGCGACGCTCGATCTTCCGATGTTCATCGAGACCGTCGTGCGCACCAACGATCACGACGCGTGGGATCTGCTCCCTGCGATCGATCGACCGCTGCTCGTCATCGCCGCGGAGAACGACAAGTTCACGCCGCTCCACATCTCCCGGCGAATCCAGGAGCAGGTGCCGGGGGCGGACCTCCTCGTCCTGGCCGACGCAAGCCACGCGGCGCTCATCGAGCAGCCCGACACGATCAACCGACGGGTGGCCCGCTTCCTCGAGGAGCGGCTCCTCGATTGGTCGATCGCGGCCGCGGGGGCTGACCGGAACGCGGCGGGGACATAAGGGCCTCCGCATGCCGAGTGCCGTCCGGACGATCGAGATCGACACCGCGCCGTCCGTCGTGATGGGCGTGATCACGGATTTCCCTTCCTACCCGTCGTTCCTGCCCGAAATGAAGGAGGCGCGCGTCGTCCGCCACGCCGGTCCCGAGTGGGAGGTTGCCTTCTCGCTCGCGCTCATCCGCGACCTCCACTACACGCTGCGCCTCGTGCAGTCCTCGGCGCTCGCCATCAGCTGGTCGCTCGTCGACGGCGCGTTCCAGGCCAACGACGGGCGCTGGGTCCTCGAGCCGCGCAATGGCGGCGCGCGCACCTTCGCGACCTACACGATCGCGATCCAGGTCGCGACGCATCTTCCCGGGAGCATCGTGCGGGGGCTCGTCGATCTCGCGCTCCCCAACACGCTCGAGCGCTTCAAGGCCGAGGCGGAGCGCCGCGCGCGAGGCTGAGGCGCTGTCGCAAGCGAGCGGGCTTCATCCCCCCTCCGGCGCGCGTTCGGCACGCATTCGACTGGCCTCATGCCGATGTGTGATCCAAAGACCCGTCCTAGGGAGGGCTCGGGCTCCGGGTCCCGAGCCCGACCGACCGGGAGAGCCGCGCAGCGGCGAGTCCCGGGCTACCCCCGCTGATTCGCGGGGGGAGGAAGAGGTGGCGGCAGCCCTGAATTCGCTACGACTTGCGTTTGCGGCGGCGGCGGCGCTTGCGTCCGCCGGCCTCACCGTTGTCGGCGCTCGGCTCGGGGATGCTGAGCCCCGCCTCGCTCAGCCATTCGCCCCACCGCCGCTCGACCGCCTGCACCAGCGCGGTGTTGCTCAGTCGCTCACGGGAGGACTGCTGGGCGTCGAGCCTCGCCTTCAGGAGCAGCTCGCGATCGCGAACCGGGTCGACGTACCGGAACTTGGGCGCCTCGTCCGCGCGCGCCCCCAGGATCTCGTCGAGCCCGCGCATCTGGAGGTCGAGCTCCGCGATGCGGAATCCGTCGTGCTCCGCGAGCACGAGCTCGAGGCGGCGGACGCCTTCCTCGTCGGCGCCCTCGGTCAACACGAAGATGGCCTTCCCCGGGTGCGTGCCCTGTCCGACGTGGCCGCGCAGGCGATGGAGCCGCGTGAGGTCGTAGCGATCGGCGTACTCGACGACCATCGTCGTCGCGTTCGGCACCGAGGGAGCATCCTCGATGGGTGATGTGCACACGAGCACGTCGACGCGGCGGTGCGCGAAGTCGTCGTGCACGCGGAAGCGTTCGTCGCGGCTCATCGCCGACGAGAAGATTCCGATCCGCGCGTGGGGGAACGCGTCGGCGCGGAGCGCGTCCGCGAAACGCCGGGCGTCGTCGAGCCCGAGCAGATCGTGCCCCGCCTTGCCGTGCTCGCCGCTACCGTCCTCGATCGGAAAGACGACGTAGACCTGGCGGCCCTAGTCGAGCTGCTCGCGCGCGGCTGCATACGCCTCGGCGCGCTCCGCCGCTTCGAACCGGCGCGACACACAGCGCACGCGATCCGCCGTCGAGACGAGTGTCACGTCGAAGTCGCGGAAGAGCGTGAACACGAGTGTCGTCGGGATCGGCGCCTGCGTCATGCACAACAGATCGGGTCGCTGGCTCTTTCCCGGAAGGTCCTGGAGCCGAAGCGGACCGTGGCCGACGCGGCTCTCCGCGACGACGAGCCCGAGACGGCGCCACCCGTGATCCTGCAGGAGCGACTCGGTGCCGAACGCCACGTGAACCTCGCCGCGCTTGATCGCGTCGATCTGCGCGTGCGTCGGCTCCTGCCCGACGAGCATCGGGACCACGCCCACGGATCGCAAGAGCGGCTCGGCGAACAGGAATCGGCGCTCGGCCGTGGCAGCGTCCGGGAACACCATCGCGACCTGGGACTTGTTCTCGACGGCGATGGCCGCCGCCATCAGCGCGACGAGGCCCTTGCCAGCGCCCACGTCGCCCTGGAGCAGGCGCATCATCGGACGCTGTCGCACCATGTCGCGGCGAATCTCGTGGAACGCGAGCTCCTGCCCGTCCTCCAGCGTGATCCCGTGTTGGAGCTGGAGCTCGCCCAGAGCGCGGTGGAGAACGGCGTGTTGGTACCCGCGCCCGCCCCGGGGCGTGCGCGTGCCCCAGGCGATTCCGAGCTGGAGCAGGTAGAGCTCGTCGAACGCGAGGCGGATGCGGCCGCGCCCGGCGCTGTTGGACGGGAAGTGGCTCTCGCGGAGCGCCTCGCCGATCGCGAGGAGGCGCTGCGCTTCGCGGACCTCGGCCGGGAGCGGATCCTTCAAGTGATCGGCGTACTCGAGGAGTGCGGCAGCGGCGGCGTGGCGCAAGACCGAATCGTCGACGCCCGGAACGCCGTAGAGCGGGATGAAGCCGCTCCCACGTCCGTCGATGCCGACAGGCTCGGGATTCTGCATGGTGCTTCCCGCGTCGGGCGATCCTTCCTCGGTCGTCGACACGACGCCGACGAGCGCGAGCTCCTGTCCGCGGCTCCAGTGGGCCCAGGCGTGGGGCGCGCGCTCGGGCCACACGGCGCGGATCGTCGCTTCGCGTCCTTCGAGGATCGCTTCCCAGCGACGCTCGCGCGGAGCGATGCGCTGGAACCGATAGCGGAGCCGACCGCGAACGGTGACGTTGCCCTCGGGCGCCGGCGTGCCCGGATGGACGAGCGGGTAGCGCTCGTGCGATGCGGGCGGCGTGAGCAGCACGTCGGCGATCGTCGAGATGCCGGCCTTCTCGAGCGCCTCCGCCTCCGCCGTCGTCAGACCGGTGAGCGCGCCCACGGCGCGACCCGTCCCGTCGGGGTGTCCGAGGGGCAACGGGATCGCGGGCGGCGGCTCCTCGACGCGCGCCTTCGCGACCTTCTTCTTTCCGCCGCGCTTCGCTTGCGCGATCAGCTCTTCGAGCGACGGGCGGCCCGCTTCGCCGTCCGGCGCTTCGGTCTTCGCCTTCGCCTTCTCCGACGAATCCTTCTCTGCGGGGCGATCGTCGCGATCGCGGCGACGGCGCCGACCCTTGCGCTCCTCCGCCGCGGGCTTCGGCTCGTCGACGAGCCACGCGGCAGCCGAGTAGCGGTCTTCGTCCGACTTCGCGGATTCCATCCCGACTTCGGCCCACGCGTCCGCGCCGGATCCGTCCCACACCCGGCGCCGGCTGCGCGGCGTTGCGACGGTCGCGTCGGGTGCAGGCGCGGCAGGAGCCGGTGTTGCGGGACTGTGCGGTGTCGGAGCCGCGGCAGCTTGCGGCTGCGGCGCGGTGGCGACCACGGGCGGCGGCTCGAGCACGCCACGCTCGACGATCGGCGCGAGCTCGTCGAGCAGGTGCTGGAGCGCGTCGAGGCGAGCCGGTGCGGGTCGTCCCTCGAAACCGGCGAGGAGCGCGCGGGCGCGGAGCAGTGGCTCCTTCTCGCTCGCCGCGACCTCCGGCAGGAGGCCGATTGCCTGATCCATCAGCCGGCCGCAATTCGATCCGAGGTAGCGCTGCTCGTCGAGCGCCTCGGGGTGCTCGACGACCCAGTGCACCGTCCGGTACACGGCCGCGAGCTTCAGTTGTGCGGAGGGCCACCCGCCCCCGGACGCCTCGGTCTCCATGGGCGCCCCTTAGACGTAGAGGACGTCGGTGATGGTGAGGCGGCGCGCGCCCTTCGGAGTCTGGACGAGCACCTCGTCGCCGACGTTCCGTCCGATGAGCGCGCGAGCGATCGGCGACGTGACCGAGAGGAGCCCCTGCTTCACGTCGGCCTCGTCCTCGCCGACGATCCGGTAGCGCGCCTCCTCCTCGCTCTCCTCGTCCTCGACAACGACGGTGGTCCCGAAGATCACCCGGTCGGACGGCGCCACCTTCTTGATGTCGATGATCTCGGCGGCGGCGATCCGGCCCGTGAGCTCGAGGATGCGGCCCTCGCAGTGCGCCTGCCGCTCCTTCGCGTCCTCGTACTCGGAGTTCTCGGAGATGTCGCCGTGCGCCCGCGCATCTTCGATGTCCCGCACGATCTTCGGGCGCTCGACCTCCTTCAGGTGGCGCAAATCCTCGATCAGCTTCTCATGGCCCGCCGGCGTCATCGGATGACGTTGCATTTCGGAAACCTCTGGTTCGTGTCTTTCGCGACTGTCGCTCCGACAGCCGGACTTCGCGTCGCGACGGAGCGGTCATTGGACCAGCCCTTTGTCGTCGACCGTCTCGAGCGTCTCGAAAGACAGGGTCTTGAACTTCTTCGTGAAAGGGTAATAGACGTCGACCTTCCAGGCACACCGGACGGTGTAGATCTGCACGGGCTCTTCGAGGAACTGGCAATCCTCGGGCAGGATGTAGTCGGGGATGGCCCGGCGATCGAGCAGGTCCGCGAGCTTCTCCTCGGCGCGGGCCTTGTTGTCCCAGGCGTTCCATTCGAGAACCGCCGATTTCGTGACCTCCTGCATCTTCAAGTAGTGCCAATAGTAGGGCAGGAAGGTCCAAGCGAGGAGCGCGACGGCGGCGAGCCCGAGGAACAGGAAGACGTTCATCAAGCTGATCCGCCCGCGCCGGTCCATTGGCGGCCATTCTTACCGATTCGCTGGTCCGAGGCCAAGACCCGGCGGTCGCCTAGTCGTCGCCGACGCGAAGGACCGCCAGGAACGCTTCCTGGGGGATCTCGACCGAGCCCACGGCCTTCATGCGCTTCTTGCCCTCCTTCTGCTTGTCGAGGAGCTTCCGTTTGCGCGAGATGTCGCCGCCGTAGCATTTCGCGGTGACGTCCTTGCGCATCGCCTTCACGTTCGTCCGCGCGATCACTTTGGAGCCGATCGCCGCCTGGATGGCGACCTCCCACATCTGGCGCGGGATGAACTCCTTGAGCTTCCGCGTGAGCTGCTGCCCTTTGAAGTGGCTCTGATCGCGGTGGATGATGCACGAGAGCGCATCGACCGGCTCGCCGTTGACCAGGATGTCGAGCTTCACCAGGTCGGCCTCTTCCCAGCGGTACACGTCGTAGTCCATCGACGCGTAGCCCTTCGACGATCCCTTGAGCTTGTCGAAGAAATCGTAGACGACCTCCGCGTACGGGATGTCGTAGGTGAGGATCACGCGGCCCGGTCCCGTGTATTCGAACGACAGCTGGGTCCCGCGGCGCTCCTCGCACAGCTTGAGCACGGGACCGACCCAGGTATCGGGGAGATGGATCGTGACCTTCGCGATCGGCTCCTCGATTCGCGCGATCTCTCCGATCGGCGGCAGCTTGGACGGCGAGTGGATCTCGATCGTCTCCCCGCTCCGGTTGGAGACGACCTTGTACACGACGGACGGCGACGTGTTGATGAGATCGAGGTTGTACTCGCGCTCGAGCCGCTCCTGGACGACCTCCATGTGCAGGAGCCCGAGGTAGCCGCAGCGGAACCCGAAGCCGAGCGCGTCGGACGTCTCGGGTACGTAGCTGAACGCACTGTCGTTCAGCTGCAGCTTCTCCATCGCCGCCCGCAGGTTGTCGTAGTCGGCGGTGTCGATCGGGTAGACGCCCGAGAACACCATCGGCTTGACCTCGCGGAATCCGGGAAGCGGCTCCGCGGCCACGCGGTCCTTGTGCGTGATCGTGTCGCCGACCTTGGCGTCCTCGAGCTTCTTGATCCCGGCGACCAGGAACCCGACCTCACCGGCCCCGAGCTCGGGGCGATCGACCATCTCGGGTGAGAAGACACCCAGGCGCGTGACCTCGTAGACGCCGCCCGTCGCCATGAGGAGGACCTTGTCCTTCAGCTTGATGCGGCCGTCCACGACGCGGACGAGGAGCACGACGCCGACGTAGGAATCGAACCACGAGTCCACGAGGAGCGCGCGCGGTGCCCCGTCCGGGTCGCCCTCGGGCGCCGGCATCTCCTTCACGATCGCCTCGAGGAGATCGGGAACGCCCACGCCCGTCTTGGCGGAGACGTTCACGGAAGTGGACGTGTCGAGTCCGATGCCGTCGTGGAGCTGGGCGAGCACCGAGGCGACGTCGGCGCTGGCGAGATCGATCTTGTTGATCACGGGGACGATCGCGAGGTCGTGCTCCATCGCCTGGTACACGTTCGAGAGCGTCTGCGCTTCCACGCCCTGCGTCGCGTCGACGACGAGAATTGCGCCCTCGCACGCGGCGAGCGATCGCGACACCTCGTAGGCGAAGTCGACGTGCCCGGGCGTGTCGATCAAGTTGAGCGTGTACTGCTGCCCGTCGCGTGCCGTGTACGGGAGCATGACCGTCTGGGCCTTGATCGTGATGCCCCGCTCGCGCTCGAGCGGCATCTTGTCGAGGTACTGCTCGCGCGCGTCCCGCTCGCTCACCACGCCCGTGATCTGGAGCAGGCGATCGGCGAGCGTCGACTTCCCGTGGTCGATGTGCGCGATGATCGCGAAGTTCCGGATTCGGCTCTGGTCCATGGCGCCGCGGGCTTATCCCAGCCGGAGCGCCGAGGAGCGCCTAGGGGCGACCGATCGCGAAGTACTCGAATCCCGCCGCGCGGAGCTCTTCCCGGTTGTAGATGTTCCGGCCGTCGAAGATCACCGGCTGGCGCAGGCGCTCCTTCACGATCCGGAAGTCCGGATTGCGGAACTCGTTCCATTCCGTCACGAGCACGAGCCCGTCGGCGCCCTCGAGCGCCGCGATCGGGTTGGGCGCGTAGGTGACGCGATCGCCGAGGTACTTCTTGGCCTCGTGCATCGCTTCCGGATCGTAGGCCACGACTGACGCCCCGGCAGCGAGCAGATCCTCGGCCAACACGAGCGACGGCGCCTCGCGCATGTCGTCGGTCTCGGGCTTGAACGCGAGGCCCCAGAGGCAGAACCGGCGGGAGGTCAGGTCCTGCCCGAACCGCGTCTTCACCTTCGCTCCGAGCACGTGCTTCTGCTCGTAGTTCACCTGCTCGACCGCATCGGCGATCGACAGCGTCATGCCGTACTTCTTCGCCGTGTCGCAGAGCGCCTTCACGTCCTTCGGAAAGCACGAGCCGCCATAGCCTGCGCCTGCGAAGAGGAAGCGCGGGCCGATGCGCGTGTCCGCGCCCGCGCCCTTGCGCACGAGCTCGATGTCCGCGCCGGTCTTCTCACAGAGCCGGCTCAGCTCGTTCATGAAGCTGATCTTCGTCGCGAGCAGGGCGTTCGAGGCGTACTTGGTGAGCTCGGCGCTGCGGTTGTCCATGAAGAGGATCGGACGCCCGGTGCGCACGAGGCTCGCGTAGAGCTGCTCCATCACGGTGCGCGAACGCGGGGCCTTGCACCCGATGACGATCCGATCGGGCCGCATGAAGTCCTCGACCGCCGCGCCCTCCTTGAGGAACTCGGGGTTCGAGACGACGTCGAACTCCTGCTTCGTGCGCGATTGGATGAGCTCCCGCACCTGGTCCGCGGTGCCTACCGGGACCGTCGACTTGATGATGACCGTCGCCGAGCGGCGGAGGTTGTCGCCGATCTGGTGGGCGACCGCGAGCACGCCCGAGAGATCGGCCGAACCGTCGGGTGCCGACGGCGTGCCGACCGCGATGTAGATCACCTCGGCGGCCTGGATCGCGGCCTGGGCGTCCATCGTGAAATCGAGCCGCTTCTCGCGCACATTGCGCCGCAGGATCTGGTCGAGCCCGGGCTCGTAGATCGGCACCTGTCCGCCTTCGAGCGCCCGGATCTTGTCCTCGGCGTTGTCGACGCAAGTGACCTGGAAACCCAGATCCGCCATGCACGTGCCGACCACGAGGCCGACGTACCCAGTCCCGACCACACAGATTTTCATGGTCGCAATTAGCCGACATGGGCCCGGCGGAGTCAATCGCCCCCCGATTGCCGGCTCCCGGGGGACGCGATAGCTGCGCGGGCGACTCCAGGAGCAGTACGTGGCGACACACAAGGATGCCATCAAGCGCATGCGCCAGAGCGCGGGACGGCGCCTCAAGAACCGCACCTACCGCTCGGAAATGCGGAACGAGATCAAGGATCTCTACACGGCCATCACGAAGGGGGCTGCGGGCTCGGCTGCCGACAAGGAAGCCGCGACGGAGCAGTTCAAGAAGACCGTGTCGGTGATCCAGCACGTGGGCCAGAAGGGAATCATCCACGCGCGCCAGGCCGACCGCCGCGTGAGCCGCCTGGCCAAGCGTCTGAAGGCGATGAGCTCGAAGTAAGCCGTCAGCCGTCAGCCGTCAGTCTGAACGCTGTCATGGACCGATCAGGTCGATGACCAGGACTTCGAACTGGTCGCGCTCGCCGGCTTTCTTCTCGTGCATGTCGCGGTAGGCGGTCGCGAGGCGGTTGAGCAGTCGTTCGCCGTCGAGCGGGTGCTTCTTCACGAGATCGCGAGCCGCGCTGATGTCGGCGGAGCGCATGCGCACGCCCTCGTCGAAGGGGTTCTTGCCGGTGCGCAGACAGTCCTGGAGCACGAGGAGACTGCGCACGTTCCACGTGAGCGGCCCGATGATGCCGTGTCCCGCGTGCGCGTCGGCGGTGAACAAGCGGTCGGCGATGGCGAGCGCCCGGTCGAGATCCCGACGCACGATCGCGCGGGCGAGATCGAATGCGTCGGTCTCGCGGATGGGTCGGACGCACTCCTCGACGGCGGCCACGTCCACCTTTTGATTCGGCCCCACGTACAGCGCGACCTTCTCGAGCTCGCGCTCGAGGGGACCGAGCGCATCGCCGAGCGCCTGGACGAGGGCGCGCGCCGCGGCGGGCTCGATGGCGATGCCGCGCTTCTTCGCGGCGTCGGTCACGAAACGAACCGGGTCAACGCCGTCGGACTTCAGCCGCGACACTTCTCCCGTCTTCTTCACCACGGCTTCGAGCTTTCGGCCGGCGCCGAGCGCACCCGCGGCCGACGGCAGTGCCGTGCCCGAGAGGGCGAGGAGCGTGCTCGTCGCCGGTGCCTCGGCGTACGCCGCCAGATCCTGGAGGAGCTGTGCGTTCGCCGACTCGATCCCCCGAATACAGACGACGCGCATCTTCCCGAGCATCGGCACCGTCATGGCGAGCTCGATGGCGCCGGGCGCGCCGTCGTCCGCCCCGAACACGGCGTAGGTGAGCGGCGGACGGGCGTCGCCGAGGACGCCGCTCACGAGGCGTTCGACGTGCTCACGGACGAGCACCGGCTCTCCGAGGACGAGATGTACGCTCACGGAGTCACTCTTGCCTGCGGGGCGCGGAGAAGCCACTCGACGCCGTCCCCCGCGAGCTCGCGAGCGAGCGACGCCGCGGCGTCGGCGCGCGCCGATGCGCCCTCGATCGGATCCTCGGGCGCCACTTCGTACGCGCGCTCCCCGTGCAGGATCGTCTGCTGGCCGCTGTCGGGCACACGGATCTCGACCGTCATGGCGACGCGGTGGACGCGCCCGAGGTCATCGGTCGCGACCGGCGTCTCCGTCAGCGAAACGATCCGCGTCTCGATGGTGTGGGCGTGCCCGAGCGCGGACCGCGCGGCGAGCGCATCGACGAGCGCCGATCGGAACGCGTCCGCCACTCCCGGCTCTGCGACCGGCGCGCGGATCGGCGCGACCGCGAAGCCGCCCGCGGCCACGGGCGGGTGGCCGACGTGGTACCCGCACCCCCCCAGCGCCAGGACCACGGCAAACGCCACGTTGACAGGGGATCGCAGCCGCCGGAAAATCGAGGCGACATGGGGGATCGACGTGCTCTGCTCGCGGTCGCGCTCGCCCTGACTCCGCGCGAGTCGAAGGGTCAGGAGCCCGTTGTGGATCCTGCGGCCACGCCCGCGCCGTTGGAGCCCGCCACGCAGGTCGAGCCCCAGCAGCGGCGCGTGTTCTCCATGCAGGCGAACCTCCGGGTCCGGTACCTCTCCATCCCGAGCTCGGTGATGGACGTCTGGTATTTCGACTCGGACGACGCCGGCGCCAATCCCCTCGCCCGCCCGCGCATCCGCGCCTACGCGGTCGGAGGCGAATGGGTGGTCGACAAGGCCCCCGCGACCTGGATCTTCTACGGCGAGTGGATCGGAAACGCGATGGAGGAAGGCTACTGGGACGACGTCGAGTCCTCGCCCGCCGACCACTCCGACGGCGTCTGGATCCAACCCGACGGGTTCGGCATGGTCGTGCTCGGCGCCAACTACGGGCATCAGATCCCCATCCGCGAGTGGCTCGACTTCCTGGTCGGGGGCGGCCTCGGGCTCGGGTTCGTAACCGGAGAGCTCACGACGTGGCTCAGCGGCGGAAACGCCGACGTCGTCGACTCGACGTGTCTCGGGACCTCTGCCGCCTACGAGCGCCAGGCCGTCTGCGAGGACGACGGCGCCGCGCGGGTCCCCGGTCTCTCGCCGATGGTCGACCTCACCGCGAGCGCACGCGTCCACTTCGCGGACCAGGGCACGGTGCGTCTCGACGCCGGGTTCCACAATGCCCTGTACGTGGGAACTGCGTTCGGGGTGGTGTTCTGACATCGCGGGGCGGCCGACGCGGGTCCGAGGTCCCGGTTGCTTCCGGCGCCAGTCGTGCTAAACGCCAGCGTCCCACGGTCCGGAGGAGCCTTTGATCGTCGTCACGGTGCGCGAGAACGAGCCTTTCGAGAAGGCGCTGCGCCGGTTCCGCCGGAAGGTGGAGCGAGAAGGCATCCGGAAAGACATCAAGAAGAACAGCTTCTATCTGAAGCCGGGCGAGAAGCGTCGGCTCAAGCAGCGCCTGGCCGAGAAGCGCCGCAGGAAGGCCGCACGCCGTGCCGTCCGTGGTCCTGGCGCCCCCGCGCCCGCCGCCGCTCGCGGCGACCGCGGCGAGTGAGCGACGAACTAGCAAGCAGCATTGGCCACGGGGCCAGCAGCTTTCGCCCTGGGGCTTAGGAAAGGCTCGGGCTACGGGTCCCGAGCCTGACCGATCGGGAGAGCCGCGCAGCGGCGAGTCCCGGCCCGTTCGCTGCCCGGGTGGTGGAATTGGTCAGACACGGAGGCCTTAAAAGCCTCTTCCCCGAGGGGAGTGCCGGTTCGACTCCGGCCCCGGGCACGCCTGCTCGCCGGCGGCTTTTTTTCGTACCTTCACCTGCTGGCCCGCGTGCTCTACACTGGCCCTCTGCCGCGACTACGCGACGTCGGGAGTCAGAGGGGTCATGGGCAAAGTCGTCGGGATCGATTTGGGCACCACCAACTCGGTCTGCGCCTACATGGACAATGCCGACCCCCGCGTGATCATCAACGAAGAGGGCGGCCGGGTGACGCCGTCGGTCGTGGGGTTCTCGAAGTCCGGGGAGCGCTTCGTCGGCGACATCGCGAAGCGCCAGATGCTGATCAACCCCGACGCGACCGTTCACAGCATGAAGCGGTTCATGGGGCGGCGGTACCGCGACGCTCGAGGTGACCTCAACCTCGTGAACTACAAGATCGTCGAGACGAACACCGGCGATTGCGGCGTGGAGATCCAGGGGCGCGTGTACAGCCCGCAGGAGATCTCCGCGATGATTCTCCAGAAGATTCGCAAAGCGGGCGAGGACTTCCTCGGCGAGGCCGTGACGGAGGCGGTCATCACCGTCCCCGCCTACTTCACCGACAGACAGCGCCAGGCGACGAAGGACGCGGGCGTCATCGCGGGCCTCGACGTGCTGCGGATCATCAACGAGCCGACGGCCGCGGCACTCGCCTACGTGCACCAGCGGCGCAAGGCCTCGACGATCGCCATCTACGACTTCGGCGGCGGCACGTTCGACATCTCGCTGCTCGAGGTCGATCGCGACCTCGCCGAGGTGCGCGCGACGCGCGGCAACAACACCCTCGGCGGCGCCGACATCGATCGCCGGATCGTCGAATGGCTCCTCGAGCAGTTCCGGAAGGAGCACGGGATCGACCTCGAAGACGATCGCGTCGTCATGCAGCGGCTCCAGGATGCCGCGGAGCGCGCCAAGCTCGAGCTCTCGAGCGCGATGACGACCGAGATCCACCTCCCCTTCCTCGTCGCCGACGACGCCGGACCGAAGCACCTGCAGTCGACGCTCACGCGCGTGCAATTCGAGAACCTCGCCGGCAGCCTCTTCCAGCAGACGCTCGAGGAGTGCAAGCAGGCGCTCACCGACGCGCGGATCAACGTCGATCAGATCGACGAGATCATCATGGTCGGCGGCTCGAGCCGGATCCCGCGCGTGCAGGAGATGGTCCGCGATCTGTTCAACAAGCCGCTCAACAAGGGCTTCAATCCGGACGAGGTCGTCGCGATCGGCGCGGCGATCCAGGGCGGCATCCTCGAGGGCGAGGTCAAGGCCGTCACGCTCCTCGACGTGACGAACTTCTCGCTCGGCATCGAGACCGAGGGCGGCCGGTTCGCGAAGCTCATCCCGAAGAACACGACCATCCCGACGCAGAAGCACCAGCTCGTCAGCACGGTCGTCGACAACCAGAAGACCGTCCGCATCCACGTGCTCCAGGGCGAGAGCGTGAACGCCAAGGAGAACGTGAGCCTCGGTGAGTTCGAGCTCCAGAACATCCAGCCCGCGCCCCGCGGCGTGCCGCGCATCGAGGTGAAGTTCGCGATCGACGCGAACGGCATCGTGAACGTGAGCGCGCACGATCTCCGCACCGGCGTGAAGGACGAGATCACGATCGAGGCGCCGACGGGTCTCAGCCAGAAGGAGATCGAGCGGCTCCGGCAAGAGGTCGCCCAACCGCCCGCACCCGTCGCCGAGGAGGAGACCGACGAGCTCGGCGAGCTCCGCGCCCAGATCGAGAAACAGCTCGTGAGCCTCGAGGATCTCCTTCGCGAGAACCGCGGCACGCTCCACAAACAGGACATCTTCGAGGTCGAGCAGGCGCTGAAGCGCGGGCGCATGGCCCTCCTCAAGTCGCGCGACCAGGCAAACCTCGAGGACCTGTCGCTCTACCTCGCCCGCTTCTTCGCGGGGCTGTCGGACAAGATCGCAGCCGTTTGATACGCCTCGCTTTTCCGAGGCGTCCATGCTGCGTCCGCTCCTGCCGACAGTCGTCCTCGTCGCCGCGTTCGGGTCCGCGGCGCTCGCCGCCGACACGGGCAAGCACGCCGAGGCGCTCGCCGCGTGGGACACCGTCGCGAAGTCCAGCGATGCCCAACAGGCGCTCGTGTACGCGACCCAGCTCGACGACATGGACGACGCAGAGCGGGACGTGGCGGCATTCGAGCGGGCGGTCGAGCTCCTCGGCCCGAAGGGTGGAAAGGAGCGGATGGACGCGCTCGATTCCCTTGCCGAAGCCCAGGCCTGGCACGGCCAGTACGACGCCGCGCGGGCAACGGCAGCGAAAGCGCTCGAAGCCGCGGGCAGTGATCCGGCCGAGAAGGCGCACGCGCTTTCGATCGCCGGCAATGTCGAGCTCGCGGCCGGCGCGTACAAGGCGGCGCGCGCGAAGTTCGATGCGGCCGTTTCCGCGGCCGGAAGCAACGCGAACGAGGCCGCGCGGGCCGCGACCGGGATCGGCAACGTCCTGAACGACCTCAACGACTACACGGGCGCGAAGACGCAGCTCGCGAAGGCGGTCAAGGCGCAGGGTGAAGTGGGCTACCTCGCGCGATGGGCGCTCGCAGAGACGCAGGAGAAGTCGGGAGACGCTGCGGGTCGCGTCGCGACGCTCCGCGATCTCGTCGCCTTCGCCGGGCAAGCGTCGCTCCCGCCGATCGACGCGGCGAACGCGAAGGTCGCCTACGCGACGGCGCTGGCCGACACCGGCCAGTTCGCCGACGCGCAGAAGACGTTCGACGGCGCCATCACCGATCTCGATGCGCTCGTCGGCGCGGACGCGCCGGCCGCAGCCAACGCGCGGATTGCGCGAGGGGCCGCCCTCGCGGACCGCGGCGACTACGCGAGCGCCGCGAAGGATTTCACCGCGGGGCTCGCGGTGCTCCGGGCGTCGAAGGCTCCGCACCCGGATTTCGTGGACGCCGCCCTGCTCTACTCGGACTTCGCCGCGGACGCGACTTCGTCGCGCGATCGCGTGCGGGTGCTCGAGGACGCGCTCTCCGTCGCGACGGTGACGCGCGGACCGAACCACCCGGACGTGGGTTGGCTCCTCTGCGAGCTCGGCCGCGCTCTCAACGCCGCAGAGAACACGTACGGCGCCTACCTCGCCTTCGCGTGGGCGCGAGAGATCTTCGTCGCCGCGACGGACGAAGGAAGCCGCGGCGTCGCCCGCGCCGATCACCTGATCGCCTTCATCTACTACCGGTGGAATCTCGACGATCAGTCGTACGCCCGCTTCCAGAAGCTCCAGCCCACCATCGAGGCGGCGTACGGGAAGGACAATCCGGGCCTGGTCGGTTTCCTCCAGGACTTCGCGAACGAGGCAAACGTGCAGTCCGGCGAGGCCGGCACGAAGAAGCTCCGGCAGCGCGCCGCCGCGCTCGCCGCGAAGAACGGGCCCAGCTCGGTCGCGTCGTTCCAGGCGCGCTACCAGCTCGTCTACGACGCCTCGACATACAACCGGCCCGCGGACGCGATCTCGCTCGGACAGGCGCTCATCGCGGACGAGACGAAGGTGCTCGCCGCAACCAGCAACGACCTGGCGAGAGTGCGGAACACCGTCGCGTACAACCAGGACCAGGCGGGCAAGAACGCCGAGGCCAAGGCGAGCTTCGAGGCGGCGATCGCAGCCCAGTCATCCGCGGGCATGGTGCCGCGGGCGGACCTCGGCAAGATGTACCGGAACGCCGGCAACCTCGCGACCGAGATGGGCGACACGGCGCTCGCGGTCGAGCTCTACGCGAAGGCGCTCCGTGTCTACGAGGCCTCGAGCGATCCGTTCACCGACACGGCATCGGTCGCGGACACGATCCAACGCTACGGGGGTGCCCTCGGGCGCAAGGGAGACGCAGCGCTGTCCACCCGCGCGCATGCGCGGCAGATCGCGATCAAGGGAATGGAGATCGCCGGCGCCGACATCGCGATCGGGGACGCGACGGTGCGCATCGCGGCCGCGCTTGCCGTGAACAGCGATCGGCTCGCCGAGCCGCCGGCTGCGCAAGCCGCGGCATCGCTCCTCATGGGAGAGTGGAGCGAAGCCGGTGTCGCGAGCGAGATGATGTTCAACGCGGTGGAGCTCCACCTCCTGGGCCGCGCCGGAGAAGCGACGAGCCTCGCGAACCTGGCGCTCGATCTCGCCGCGGAGAACATCGTTCGCCCACCCAACTCGCGCGGCGAGACCACCGTCACGTCCCTCGACTTCGAGTCCGCGGGCTGCGTGCGAATTCTGGGGGCGATGATCTTCGCCCGCCAGGGGGACCTCCAGCGGGCGCGCTCCGTGCTCGAATCCGCGCCCGCGGCGTTCGCCGGTTCCCCCCGCAAGGGGAGCTACGCCTCCCTCCAGGGGGAGCTCGCGGGCGGCGCCGCCTGGCTCGTTCTCGGCGACGCCGAACGCGCGGCCAAGGCGATCTCCAGTGCCTCGACGACCTACGGGAACATGAAGCTCAACAACCCCGCCGAGCTCGTCGCTGCCGATGTGATCATCGGCGCGCTCCTTCGCGCCGCGGGACAAGCCGAGCAGGGGAACAAGGCGATCGACACTGCACTCCAGACCTGCGACCAGGCCGCGCGCTGCGGAACGCCGAACGTGGCGTGGGCCGTCACGCTCGCGGCGTGGGAGCGAAGGGCCGCGAAGGATCCTGCGGCGACCGATCTCGCGCAGCGGGCGATGGACATCTGGGAGCAGGACACCGATGTCCTCGTGCGTGGGCTCCAGGAGCACGAGCGGCGAGCCGTCGATCGGGCCCGCAGGGTCGCGGCCGATCTGCTGCTCGATCTCGAGCGCAAGGACAGCCGCAGCGTGCTCGAGTCGATGCTGAAGAGCGAAGCTGCGTCGCGAGACGCCGAAGTCGACGATCCGGCATTCCTCTGGCAGTCCGTCAACGCCTTGCCGGAGCTCGTAGCCGCGGTGGACAAGGTCCGGGACCTCCGCGCCAAGCTCGCGCGCTTCGCCGTCGTCGCGTTCGATCCCGCGCAGGGCGAGATCCGCCGCTTCCGCACCGACCAGCAGGCCCACGAGGTCGCCGCCGCCGAATCGGCCCTGGCGGCACTCGATCCGAAGTTCGCGTCCAACGAGACGGTGAGCAACGCGAGTCTCGAGGACATCTGCAAGGCGATGCCGGCAGGCTCGGCCCTCGTGCACGTCCGGCGTCAGGACGCTGGCACACCCGGCTACGCGGCCCATGTCGTCACGGCGGGCACGTGTGCCGTCACCCGAATCGAGCTCGGCTCCGCGCAGGATGTCGACGGCGACGTCGGGGCGTACCGCAGCGCGGCGATCGCGAAGGACGCGAACGCGTTCGGCGCGGCGTCGAAGCAAGTGGCGAGCCGGATCTGGACGCCGCTGGCGGCGAAGGTCGGCACGGCGAAGATCGTGTTCGTCGTGCCCGACGGCTCCATCGGCGGCGTGTCCTTCGCCGCCCTGCCCGCGGCGAGCGGCTATCTCGTCGAGCGCCACGCGTTCGTCTACCTGGACGCGCCCGGGGACCTGCTCCGCTGGAAGGACAGCGCCCCCGCGGGCGGCACACCGCAGGTCTACGGCGGCATCGATCCCGAGCTCGATCTCGCCCGCACGAACCTCCCAATGACGCTTCAGACCACGCACGCCGCGCAATCGTGTCGCGCGTTCGCAATCGACGCGGTGAGCGCGTCGCCGTCCGCCGGGGCGCACGTGGGAGCGGACGCGATCGAGACCAAGATCGACGGGAAGACACCCCTCTTGTTCCAGGCGCCGCTCGCCGACGGAACCGATGGCTGCCGGAGTGTCTTCGACGGCGGCTCCGGCCGCTATGGACAGACGCTCCTCGACTGGGCGATCGGGCCGAGCCGGTTCCGCACGGTCGGCGTCGCGCTGAGCGGCTACGGCGCGGGCGTTCTCAGCATGCGCGGCAACGAGGACGGCATCTGGACCGCGGAGGAGATCGCGCAGACAGATCTCCGCGCGGCACGGACGCTCGTCGTCGCCGGCGGCGACGCGGCGCTCGGTGCGGGCGGCGCGCGCGCGATGTACGGCGGGACCGCGCGCAGTGGCGCGCGCAACGTCGTGCTGGCGCTCTGGCCGGTCAGCACCCCCGCGTGGGTCGCGCCCCTCGCGTCCTCCGCCACCCCGGCGGACTCGCTGCGTCAGGCGCAGCTCGCTGCGGCGAAGAAGTCCGGTGCGTCGCCCTGGGAATGGGGCGCCTGGGTCATCGGCGGCGACTGGCGGTAGTCGCCACCGCCGGGATTCGCCGCTACGCGGCTCTCCCGGTCGGTCAGGAGGTCACTGCGTCGCCGAACCGGCCTCCGCCGCGTCGGCAAGCGCGAGGCGCTTGTCCATCGCCGACTTCCACTTGTTGTACTCCTTGAGGTCCTTCTTCGTGAGCGTGGCGATGTCCATCGTCTGCCAGTCCACGATTTCGTAGGCGATGCCCTTTTCCTTGAGCTGGGGCTCGATGGTGGAGCGCGGACCCGTCATCGTCACGACCTCGTGTCCGCCGCACGGGCCCATCACCGGGGCGAAGTCCGACACGCTCACCGCAGCGAGCGTCTTCGGGTAGAAGTCGAAGTAGTCGAACTCGCCCACGCCCGTGTCGAGCAGCTTGTCGGTCATCTGCGACACGGCTTGCTCGTGGAGACCCCAGCTGCGGGCAATCTTCCACTTCCCGGTCGCGAGGGCATCCGCATCGACTTGTCCTTTCGCCGCCGTCTCGACGAGGTCGAACATCGTCTGGACGGCAAAGCCCGCCGCGTCGTTCTGCACGAGGCTGGGCATGGCGAGGAACGCGGTGCCACCCTTGTACAGGATCGGGTACGCGCCGGCCCCGTACGTGACGCCCTTCTCCTCGCGCAGCTTGCGCCACGCCATCTCGCTCAGCACCTCGGCCACGGCCTGCGCCTTGGCGTCGTCCTGCTCGGTCGTGCGCTCGAGCTGACACGTGAGCGTGACCTGCGTCTGCGTGTAGTCGGGGGCGTCGAAGACGAGGACCTGACGGTCCGGACGCTCCGTCGGCTTCGGCCAGTCCGGGATCTTGCCCTCTTCGACGTTGGGCTCCTTCGTCCAACCGCCGAGGTACTTGCGAACCGATTGCTCGACGTCGTCGAGGTCGAGCTTACCGACGACGACGAGCTCGGCATTCGCCGGCTGCCACTTCCGGTAGATCCAGTTCTTGAAGTCCTCGGCCGAGTAGTCGAGGGCGGCTCGGATGTCCGCGGCGGTGATCCCGACGCCTGCGGGGTGGTGCGGAAACAGACGCTCGAACTGGATCTTGTCGGCCCAGAAGTCCGGCTGGCGCGCCTCGCGGTTGAGGTTCTGGATGTAGTACTTCGCGAGGGTCTTCTTGTCCGCGATGGTCCACTCGTAGTCCATCGTGCGATACGCGAGCTTGTTCAGGATCGCATCGATGTTGCCCGACGATCCCCAGGCGTAGGCCGAGTTCGAGGTGCGTCCGGAGTCGCCGGCGACGGCGAGGATGTCGTCCGTCGACTCCTGGCCCGTGTAGTAGAGGGCAGAGCCCAACGTGTCGATCCCGGGCTTCGGCGCCGAGCCTTCTCCGCCGAACACGCGAATCTCCGCGCGTGCGATCGGCGCGTCGCCGTAGTTCATCAGCGCGACCTTCAGACCGTTGTCGAGCGTGAACTCGCGGATCTTCGACCGGTCCGGATGGACCGCCACGCGCTCGATCGCCTCGGGTGTGATGTCGGCGGCCGCGAACAGTCGCTTGTAGCGATCCTCGCCGGTGGTCGCTTCGTACGTCCGCACCGTCTCGGAGCGGGATCCCTGCTGGGCTTCGGCCTCGAGCCGCATCCGCTCCTTCTCGTCCAGCGGGTCGACCACGCCGGAGACCATGCGCTCGCGCGTCAGGTACTTGGTGGCGAAGTCCCGCATGGTCTCGAGCTCGATGTTCGACACCGCGGCGATCTGCTGCGAGAACACCGCGGGATCCCCGGTGAAGTGGGCGCCGAGTGCGGTCTGGGTCGCGCGGCCGCCGAAGATGTTGGCGACGACGTCGACGTTTCCGAGAACGTCCGTCATGTACCCGTTCTGCGCGCGCCCGTAGTTCCAGGTCACGAACGATCGGACCGCCGGCTCGACCTGAGCGATGTCCCACTGGAGGTAGAGACCGTTCGCCGCATGCTCGATCAGTTGCTCGGGCGTGTACCCCTTCGACGGATCGACGCCGATGTAGCAGTACATCGTGGACGTGAGCTTTCCCGCCTCGAAGAAGCAGCCGAAGTCCTCGAGGGGCGCGTCGGTCTTCGCGTACTCCCAGTCCGGGAAGAGCTCGCGGAGGATCACGTTCCCGAGCGGGCCCGCAGACGCCTCCATGATGGGCTGATCCTCGCACCAGGCGCCGGGAAGGCTCCACGCGAGCACGACCGTCGTGTTGTCGACCTTTCCGCGCACGTACGCCGGACCCTGCGACTGGGGCATCGGCGGCTCCTGCCGCGCGGCGCAGTCCTGGCGGGGTGTGAACTCCGTCTCTCCCGCCTTCTGCATGTACGCCTGGAGCTTCGGCACCCAGGCCTGGAGGAACTTGTTCTGCGCGTTCTCGTCCCTCAGCGCGAGGTACGCCTTCGCGTCCTCCGGCGCCATCAGGAGCTCGAGCTCGGAGTCGAAGGCCTTCATCACGAGTGGCCACGCGTCCTTGAGCTCGAAGTCCCCGACCATGACGATGGTCGTGTTGGCGGGAACGTAGTTGGTGTTGACGTACTCCTGGGCGTGGGTCAGATCGAGACGGCCCAGCGACTCGTGCGTGCCGATGACCGGGCGCGAGTAGGGATGCCCGGGTGGGTAGAGCATCTTCGGGAATGCGTTCTCGAGCGCGCCGACAGCCGACTCCTCGTGGTTCTGCCGGAACTCGTTGCGCGCGATCTCCGACTCGGCGCGCACGTCGTTCTCGGTGACGTTCTCGACCGCGTTCTTCAGACGCACCGCCTCGAGGTGCAGGAGCGGCACGGCCGCGTCGACCGGCGCGAGCGTCATGTAGTCGGTGAGGTCCGGCCACGTGGTCGCGTTCAGATCGCCGCCGAGCTCGAGGATCGTGTCCCAGTTCTTGGGCAGGTCGCCGTGCTTCGCGCGGAAGTTCAGGTGCTCGATGACGTGCGCGATCCCCTCCTTTCCAGCACATTGGGATCCTAAGCTTAGAATTCCACGTGGACAAGTTGTCGCG
>JADMIO010768768.1_pt1 | contig 48315 bp, 36 predicted proteins | sample 8958161 | NCBI WGS metagenome assembly JADMIO01 (sample SAMN16585339, study PRJNA669376) | soil metagenome | isolation source: Crop rotation soil | place: USA: Cullars Rotation, Alabama | collected 2011
CGCGACAACTTGTCCACGTGGAATTCTAAGCTTAGGATCCCAATGTGCTGGAAAGTACTGAAACTGGCCGGTCCAGAGCGGCTGGTGCTCGCGGCCAGCCTGGCCGATCTCAATGACAAACGCGGCGAGAAACGCGGCGGCGAACCACGGCAGGATCGTCCAGAGCCGGCGGCTCCACGGGTTGGGCTGATTGGCAAAAATCCCCTGCCGCCACGAAAGCCGCGGCGTTTGAAACGCCGCGCGAATCTCGGAGGGCTCGATGTAATGCCCAAGCGAAAACGTCTCCTCCTTCAGCTCCGGGTAATACTCGGAGGAGAGCATTTCCGGCGGACTGATGTAATCGACAAAGGTTGCGCGCTCGCCACGCTCGACCTTCCAGTAAAATTCGCCGAGCACCGCCATGGTGACCACTTCGCCGCGCGCAAACGGGACGAAGCGCTTCTTCTGGTACACGCGGGCGCTGCCGGATTGGTCGGGCAGATCGAGCACGCGCTCCACGAAATTCCAGTGGCCGCCCCAGGTGGTGAGAAAACGGAAGCCGCGCCACGGATTGAAAAGGAGATACTCGAACCACGAGACCTCGCGATTGCCGCGGCGCTGGAGGCCGATGACTTCCCACTTCGTGCCGCGAAACTCGCCGCGCGTGCCGATCGGGATGAGCGGCTTGAAATTCTGCGTAGCCGCCTCCCCCTTTTGCAGGATCTTCCACACCGGGTTTGCCGTATCGATCAGCGTGCCGCACGAGCCGCACACGGCGCTTTGCGTCTGCCCGGCGGCGCGCAGCTCCACCACGGCGCCGCACTGCGGGCAATTGAGCGCCTGCCCGCCTTTTTGCTCCACCGCCACAGCGCCATCCCAGCCGGGCACGGGGCGAAGATCGCGCAGCTTCAGCTCTTCAAACTCGGCGTATTTACCGAGGTAAAACTCGGCGCCTTCCTCGTGAAACTCGAGCGTGCCGCAGACGCCGCCCGGCGCGGCCAGGTCGGCATTTTCGCGCTTCGTGCCGGGCGGAGAAACATCCGGCAGCTCACCCTCGGCCGCGACCACCTCCACAGTCTTGATATCGAGCACGCGGTAAAACTGCCCATCGATCCGCGCGCGCACCGCCGGGTTCACCACGAGGTCCGACGCTTTCGTGGGCATCTCATGCGCCGGGTGCGGCAGGGTGAACATGAAAAAGCCCTGCGCCTCGGCGAGCCAGCCGGCGCGGCCATCGGCGAAAAGCGCGTACCATTCCGTCCAGCTCCCCGCGCTGTACTCGAGCCGGACGCGGCCCACGAGTTGGAACGGCTTGCCCTGCCATTCGCCGCGCGTGTCGATTTGCAGCGGGCTGAGATCCGGCGGGAGCTGCGCCATCTCGCCGAGCCGCTGGATGGCGTCGTCCGTGCGGACGACCATCGAGCGGCAGTACGGGCAGACGGCAAAAGTGGTGATGCTCGACTGGAACGGCACCGTCCCCCCGCATTGCGGGCAAGCATACGCGCGCTGAGACACGCGGGATGTTTAACGAGGTGCGCGGGCGGGGCGGAAGCCGAATCTAAAACTCAAACTGCATCTGCGGTCCCGGCACGCGAAAGGAGGCCGCGGATTTTTCCCAGTCGCCCTTCGGGAAACCGGCGCGCCGGCGGGCCACTTCGTAGAGCTGCTTGAGCTGCTCGGCAAAGAAGCCGCTGCCTTTCATCCGCTCGCCCCATTTGGCGTCGTAGAGCTTGCCGCCGCGCATGTCGCGGAGCCGGCTGAGGACCTTTTCCTTGTGGCCCGGGGCGTGTCGTTCGAGCCACGCCTCGAAGAGCGGCGCGACGGCCCACGGGAGGCGCAGCGCCACATAGTGGGCATCGCGCGCGCCGGCCTCGGCGGCGGCTTCGAAAAGCGCGGGCATCTCGTGATCCGTGAGGCCCGGGATGATCGGCGCCATCATGACGATCGTGGGAATGCCGGCGGCGGTGAGCTCGCGCACGGCGGCGAGGCGCCGGGTGGGCGGCGAGGCGCGCGGCTCGAGCACTTTCGCCAGCTCGCCATCAAGCGTGGTGATCGAGACGGCCACGGAGACAGCGCGATATTTGCCGAGCTCGCTGAGCAGATCGATGTCGCGCGTGACGAGGTGATTCTTCGTCACGATGCCGACGGGATTGCGAAAATCGGCGAGCACCTCGAGGCAGCGGCGCGTGAGCTGGAGCTGGCGCTCGACGGGCTGATAGCAATCGGTGACGCCGCTCATGGCGAGCGGCTGCGGCACCCACTTCTTCGCGGAGAGCTCGGCGCGGAGCAGCTCCGGCGCGCGCTCCTTCACGAGGATTTTGGATTCGAAATCGAGGCCGGCGGAGAGGCCGAGGTACTCGTGCGTGGGCCGGGCAAAGCAGTAGGCGCAGCCGTGCTCGCAGCCGCGGTAGACATTCAGGCTGGCGGTGAAGGGGACGTCCGGGCTGTCGTTGTACGTGATGAGCGACTGGGTGTCGTCGCGGAGAAAAACGGTGCGCGGGAGGACGCCATCCTCGCCCGGATCGAGCGCGATCTCGAGCTTCTCGAAGCGGTTCTTCGGATTGTGAACCGCGCCGCGGCCGGGATGGGTGGCGTTGGGCTGAAACATGGCAGTGTTCAAAATAACACTATTCGCACTTGTGGCAAGGGCTCACCTCGTGGCGGCAGGCTTCCAGCCTGCCGGTGAACCGGGCATCCTTGCCCGGTGTTCCTCGACCGCGCGGATTTCTGATACTGGCGGCAGGATGCCGCCGTCACCGGCAGGCAAGATGCCTGCCGCCACTGGGCTGGCGCGGCGCAAGCTTTCCCGTTTAAGTCTCTCCCGCCATGACCATCCTCGATCACGAATTTCAAGACCTGGAGACCCCGAGCGGGCCGATGCGGACCTTCATTTTCCGCCCAGCGGCGGCGGGGAAATATCCGGGGCTGGTTTTGTTTTCGGAGATCTTCCAGATGACCGGACCGATCCGGCGGACGGCGGCTTTCCTGGCGGGGCACGGGTACGTAGTCGCCGTGCCGGAGATCTTCCATGAGTTTGAGCCCGCGGGAACGGCGTTGGCGTATGATTCCGCCGGCGCGGATCGCGGGAATTGGTGCAAGGTGAATAAACCGCTCGCGGGGTACGATGCCGATGCCCGCGCGGTGATCGATCTTCTGAAAAAGCACCCGGCCTGCACCGGCCGTCTCGGCTCGATGGGTATCTGCATCGGCGGGCACCTGAGCTACCGCTGCAGCATGAATCCCGAGATCCTCGCGGGCGTGAGCTTCTACGCGACGGATATCCACAAGCTGGAGAGCCATCCGCGTGTGCTCGGCTCGGGCTCGACGGATGATTCGCTGGAGCGGACGCGGCGCGGGGACATCCGCGGCGAGCTGCTCATGATTTGGGGCCGGCAGGATCCGCACGTGCCATTTGAAGGGAGGAATCAAGTGCGCGAGGCGTTGGAGACTTCGGGTACGAATTACCAGTGGCTGGAAGTGAACGGCGCGCACGCGTTCATCCGCGATGAGGGGCCGCGGTATAATCCCGAGCTCGCGGCGCTCTGCATGAGCCACGCGCTTTCGCTCTTTCACCGGAAGCTGGCGGAGGGGGATGTGGCGGCGGAGGCGGGCGGGACGGAGACGAAGCACTAGGGCCGGGGGAAGAAGCCAGAAGCCAGTAACCAGTCGTCGCGGCTCGCTGAACTGGACTCTTGGCGGCCACTCACTCTTACTGACTACTGGCCACTGGCTACTTCCTTCCTCAACTTCCCCCAAAACCATGTCCCACGAAGCTCGTTTCCAGTCGCTCAATCTCACGTTGCCGCCGGCGCCGCGGCCGGTGGCCGTTTACCGGTCGGTGGTCGTGCATGGCGGGCTCGCTTATGTGTCGGGGCATGGGCCGCTGAAACCGGACAAATCGCTCATCACGGGACGCGTGGGCTCGGAGCTGACGCTGGCCGAGGGGAAGGCGGCGGCGCGCCAGGTGGGGCTGGCGATATTGGCCACGCTCAAGGCGCACTTTGGCTCCCTCGACCGGATTGATCGCATCGTGAAACTGCTCGGGATGGTGAACTCTGCGCCGGATTTCCTGGAGCATCCGCAGGTGATCAACGGGTGCAGCGAGCTCTTCGCGGAGGTCTTTGGCGAAGAGCACGGGATCGGTAGCCGCTCGGCGGTCGGAATGGTCGTCCTGCCAGGCAATATCGCCGTCGAAATCGAGGCGACCTTTGCGCTGAAACCAGAGTAGCCGGGCCTCCAGCGCACGCCGGGCGAAGCCGGCGGTCGATTTCCGCTCGGACCCAGAAAAAACGCGAAAATTCCCTTGCGCGGATGGGAGGCGTGGCTAGAGTGCGCCTCCCCTGAACAACACGCGGGTGTAGCTCAGTTGGTAGAGCACTTCCTTGCCAAGGAAGATGTCGCGCGTTCGAGTCGCGTCACCCGCTCTCCCTCTTCTTTTGGAGGGAGATTTTTTTGGAGCTGAGCGGTGGAGGGACACAAAGGACGGAAGGGACTTAAAGGACGCGAATAGGCTGCGGCGTTTCGGGCAACGGTGCCGAAAGAGCGATTATCGCGGCCCTACAGGCCGCATCGCTTTGTTTGTGGGATTCCCAGGCCGTTGGCCTGTGCTAAGTTATTTCGGCCCTTTGGGCCTGAGCAGCCGCGGCTACTTCGTGGTCGCTTCGCGGAGCTTTTCCATGAGGAGCGTGCGCAGGGTTTTCTCCGCGGCGTCGAGCTTTTCCTGGTTGGGCGTCTTTCGGCGGAGATGGCCGACGAAATCCATCACTTTGCCGCGCTCGGAGCCCTCCCACTGGGCGGTGTAGCCGCGCTTGGTATCGCTGACGGTGGCGGGGCCGTGCTGGCGTTTGCCGTGGGCCCAGCTCGCGCAGAGTTTCACGTAGAGGAAATAGCGGTCGAGGATGATCCAGAGGACGTTTGATTGCGGCGAGATGAAGGCCTCGGCCTGCTGGCCGCCGAGCTTGCGGCCAGGGATGCGGACGCCCTGCCACTCGACGTCAGGCAGGCGCACTTCCATGGCACGCTCGGCATTCCACCAGGCGATGGCGCCGCCGAGCGCCGCGCCGATGAGGGCGCCCGTCATGAACGAGGCGCCGAGCGTGTGGGCATCGACGTAGCCGCCGATGATCGCGCCGATGATCGCGCCTGAAAGCGCGAGCTGCGTGCGCGTGAGGCCGAAGACTTTCCAGACTTTTTCGTGGAAAATATCGAGATCCAGCAGCTCATCGACGACCCAGCGCTCGTCCGAGTGGTGGAAAATGGCGCGCACGGAGCCGCGGAAGGATTGCTCGCGGTCGCGGACGGCTTTTTTCATCTGCTCGGAGGCGTCGGCCTTGGCGCGCGCGGCGTCGTCGGCGTGCTGGATGGTCTCGCGCTTGCGCAGATTCATGAGCGCGCGGAGGTCATCAACCATGAGCGAGGTCACGCTGCGGAGCCGGTTCTCCCAGTCCGCCTGGAGCGCGGAGATGCTGCGATCCATCGAGCCGTGCCACTCCTGGATGACGGCGCGGGCGGCCTCGAGCAGGCGGATGCGGTCGCGGAAGGTGGCCTGGTGGCCGTTGAACTCGTGGATGTGATTGAAATCGCGGCTCATCAGCCGCTTCCACTCGTCGAGGTAGGCGCTGCCTTCCTCCTTCGAGTTGATCACGCCGATGCGGCGCACGCCGGTGAGCCGCAGAATTTCCACCTCCTGCTCATCCACGCCGCGCACGGGCCGCGAGGCATCGGCCACGTACACGGCGGCGGCGCCTTCGCCGAGCGGCCGCAGAATCTCGACCTCTTTCCTGAACTGCGGCCCCTCGCCAAAGGTGGTGAGAAAGGCGTCGAGCGGATCGCGCAGGCTGCTGTTGTCCTGGAACCATTTGAGGACGGCGGCGGCGTTTTCAAAGCCGGGAGTATCGAAGAAGACGAGGATCTCCTCGCCATTCAGCAGCACGGGATAGCGGCGGCAGGTCTGCGTGGTGCCGGGGACGGGACTGATGGCCGCCTTGTCGTCCTCGGCCAGCGTCGCCATGACGGTGGTCTTGCCTTCATTCGGCTGGCCCACCAGCGCAAAGGACGGGGTTTTCGGGATCGGCGGCATCGCGCAGTGGAATTACGCACGCCGAGGTGAATTTGGAAGGCTCGGAAACGCCCGGAGCAGGATAATATTAGAAGGCCGCGAATTCGCGTGGCGCGTGGCATCCTTCGGAGCGGGGGCGCCTCGCCCCCTGCTTCTTCCTATGCGGGCGGCAGAAACGTAAACACCCCGAGATTCGGATCGCCGAGTTTCGCGACGATCCCTTCCCACACTTGCACCTCCACCGGCGACGCTGGACGCGCGAGCGGTGTCCGGTTGGGCTTCCCGAGCAGGCCGATGAGCACTTTGCGCTTCGGCCCGATGGCGGCGCGGATTTTCCGGAGGAGCTCGAGGTATTCCTCCACTGGCGGCATGAAGGATTCCTGCACGAGGAGCAGGTGCGGCTCGCTGGCGGTCGCGCCGGCTTGGGCGAGATCGGCGAGGAGCGTCTCGCGCTCCGTGATGCCGTAGCCGAGTGGCTTCACCGCGCCGCAGTCCCAGCCTTTTTTCTGCTGAACCCATTCGGCCACGGCTTCGACGGTGCCGGGCTCGCGGATATCGAATGGGAGGATGATATCGTAGCGCGTGGCCGGCGGTGCGGGCGCGGATGGCGCGCCCGAGCTGGTGGGCGCGGGCCGAGGCGCGGCCGTGGCGGGCTCTTCGCGCATCGGCGCGGGGCGCGCGGGGATTTGCACCGGCGCATCCGGCGCGGGGGCGGAGATCGAGGCGCGCTCTTCCGGCGCGGTGATGCGCTCCCACAGCGGATCAAATCGAAGCTCGGTGAAATCTTCGCGACGAAGTGCGGCGCCGACGTGCTGGGCGCTGAGCCGCTCCAGGAGGAGCCGCGGGAGCACGCCGTAGACGAGCGCCGCCCAGATGAGGAAGGCCGCCCACGCGGATGACGCTTCCTTGGGAAAATCCGCCGGGCTGTGAAAGCGGACGAAATTCGTGTGCTCGACTTCATCCAGGGAGGGAAAGCCGACGCTTTCCGGCCGAAACCAGGCCCACGGAGTCGCCAGCTTTTTGACCAGGCCGTGGACGGTCTCGGGCGTGGTCTCGGCATCGGTCGTCTGCCAGCCAAAGACGCGGCTGTAGAATTTCGTGTCGATCCACGAGAAGGCGAGGACGCCGATGGTGAAGGCGATGCCGAGCGCCTGCACGAGGTGAAAGAAGGTGGCGGCGATGGCGCTGCGGCGCGACTCGAGCCGCTGGCGGAGCGCGCCGATGACGCTCTGCACCTGGAGCCGGCGCTCGGCGCCCAGGCTCTCGGACAGCTGGTCGGTGGCGCGGCGGACGAGCGGCTTGGCGAGGCCGAAGAGCGCGCCGCGCAGAAACGCGGGACCGCTCGGCAGCTTTGGGAGTGCCTTGTACCCGAGCCACACCCAGAAGCCGTAGAGGCTGAAAAGAAACGGCAGCCCGATGCAGACGAGGCCGTACCAGAGCACATTGATCGGCTCCGGATGGAAGGCCTCGGTCTCGCCACCACGGAAAAAGCTCCAGACCGCCGCGCGCGCCATGGCCAGGCCGAGGAGCGCGAGGGCCACACGCAGCCAGCGAAGCACGGAAACGACTTCCTCGCCCGGCGAAGGGTGATCCTGGTAGCGATCGCGCCGGCGCAAACCCAGCCACTGACGCAGGATATTCCTCCGCGGCGAGCGCGGTGAAAAGAGGACGCCATCGCCGATGCGCTGGCGCAGCGCGCGATCACGGAGCACGAGCGCCTCCGGCTGCGTGCGCTCCGCCTCGGCATCCTCGCGGACGAGGACCTCGAGATCGATGAGGTCCGAGAGCGTCCAGGTGCCGTCGCCGCCCGGCATCGGCGTTTTAGTCGTGTTCGGTGGCATGACTAAAGCACGCGAAAGAGCCGCCCGTTTTGGAGTGCGCCGAGGCATCGGCGCTTTGGAAGCGTGGCTGTCAGACTGATCGATGCGGAACGCTGGACTGTGTGCGCATGGAAAATGGAAGGCGACGGGCGCGCGAAATCTGCACGCGGCGCCGTGCGTTCACGCCTCCAAAGCGCCGATGCCTCGGCGCACTCCAAGGCGCTGCGCGCACGTGCTGCGCTGGACGCCGAGCGACTCATTCCCCCACTCGGATAGCGTGAGTCTTATCCAGGCGGATCACGTCGCCGACGGCGAGGGACGGCGTGGCCTTCACATCGCTGAGCTTCGCTTCGCCGAGTTTCACGCTGCCCTGCTCGATGAGGCGGCGCGCGTCGCCGCGGGATTTCTTGATCCCGAAACCGGTTTCAAATGCGGCGACGACCATCGTGATTGCATCGCCCTGCAGCGCGCTCAGCGGGACGGTGGGCAGCTCGGCGTGCGCGAGGTCCTTCTTCGAAAAGCGGGTATTGAAATCGTCGAGCGCGGCCTGGGCGGCCTCGGTGCCGTGAAAGCGCTCCACGATGCGGAAGCCGAGCCGCTTCTTCGCATCCATCGGGTGGCCCTCCGGTAGCGCCTCGCCGAGCAGGAGCCGGTAGTACGTGGCCATCGTCTCATCCGAGATGCTCATGAGCTTGCCAAACTGCTCCGTGGGCGGCTCGTTTACGCCCACGTAGTTGCCGTAGCTCTTCGACATCTTTTTCACGCCATCCAGTCCCACGAGCAGCGGGAGCAGGAGCACCACCTGCTGTGGCTGGCCCTGCTCGCGCTGGAGCTCGCGGCCGACGAGGTTGTTGAAAAGCTGATCGGTGCCGCCGAGCTCCACGTCCGCCTGCACCATCACGGAATCCCATCCCTGCATGATCGGGTACTGGATTTCGTGGAGGTGCACGGGCTCGCCGGCATCGAGGCGTTTTCGGAAATCCTCGCGCTGGAGCATCTGCTGCAGCGTCACGCGGGCGTTCAGCTTGATCACCTGGTCAAAGGTCATCATCTCGAACCACTCGCCATTGAAAACGGTGCGGGTGCGCGCGGGGTCGAGGATCTTGTAGGCCTGCTTTTGAAAGCTCTCGGCATTCGCCATTACCTGGCCGTGGGTCAGCTGCGGCCGTGTTTTCGACCGGCCGGAGGGATCGCCCACCATCGCGGTGAAATCGCCGATGATGAGGATTGCCTGGTGGCCGAGATCCTGGAATTGCCGGAGTTTCGTGAGGGCGACGCCGAAGCCGAGGTGGATGTCGGGCGCCGTGGGGTCGACGCCGAGTTTCACGTTGAGCGGGCGGCCGAGGCGCAGCTTGGCGAGCAATTCCTCCTCGCTGACGATCTGAGCCGCGCCAGCGCGCAGGATTTCCAATTGTTTTTCAGGAGACTCCATCCGACGCCCTGCATAGCGAGAGGGTCCAGCGCGAGGCGAGCAGGTTTTTCTGGGAAGGGGACTCACGCGGAGCCGCTGAGGACGCGGAGAAGGAGAAAGGTGAATCAGCGCGAGGCTCCGAAGCGTGAGCAGTGGGTAGTGGAAAACGGTTGCGCGCTGCGTTAGTGTCTTATATACACTTTCGGCATGAAACCGATTCAGCCTCCGCCCGGCGGGGCCACGGCCATGCTCACGGACCTGTACGAGCTCACGATGGCGGCAGGTTATTGGAAGGCCGGCCTGCACGAGCGCGAGGCGGTTTTTCAGCTCGTCTTTCGCCAGCATCCGTTTGCCGGCGGTTTCACCATCGCCTGCGGTCTGGAGGATGCGATCGCGTATCTGCGCGGCCTGCACTTCACGGCGACAGATCTGGATTACCTCGCGAGCCTGAAAGGCGTGGATGGGCGCCCGCTCTTCGACCCGGAATTCCTGCGCTACCTCGGCGAGCTGCGGTGGACCTGCGACGTGGACGCCATTCCGGAAGGAACGGTGGTTTTCCCAAATGAACCGCTGCTGCGGGTCCAGGGGCCGCTGCTCCAGGCGCAGATCGTGGAGACGGCGCTGCTGAACCTCATCAACTTCCAATCCCTCGTGGCGACGAAGGCCGCGCGCGTCGTCCTCGCGGCGCACGGTGACCCCGTGCTGGAGTTTGGGCTGCGCCGCGCGCAGGGGGTGAATGGGGCGCTCACGGCGAGCCGCGCGGCGTACATCGGCGGCTGCACGGCCACCTCGAATGTGCTGGCCGGCCAGGTCTACGGCGTGCCCGTGCGCGGCACACATGCGCATAGCTGGGTGATGGCATTCGCCACGGAAGAGGAGGCCTTTCGCGCGTATGCCGAGGCGCTGCCCAACAACGCAATCCTCCTCGTGGATACGTACGATACGCTCGAAGGCGTGCGGCATGCGATCGAGGCGGGGCGTTGGCTCCGCGCGCACGGGCACGATCTCGGCGGGATCCGGCTTGATTCGGGCGATCTCGCGTGGCTGAGCGTGCAAGCGCGTCAGATGCTGGATGACGCCGGCATTTCGCAGGCGGTCGTCGTGGCTTCGAACGACCTCGACGAGGTGACCATCACCAGCCTGAAGCAGCAGGGTGCGCGCGTCGATTGGTGGGGCGTGGGGACAAGGCTGGTGACGGCATACGATCAGCCGGCGCTCGGCGGGGTGTACAAGCTCACGGCGATGCGTGCGACCGACGGAAAATGGGAGCCGAAGATCAAGCTCTCGGAGCAACTCGCGAAAATCTCGACGCCGGGCATGCACCAGGTGCGGCGCTTTCACGGCGCGGAGGTTTGCCTCGGCGACATGATCTACCAAGCCGACGGCGCCGCCCATCCCGGACGCGCGATCGTGGATCCGGCGGACCCGACGCGCTTCAAGGAATTCCCCGCGGACGCCACGACAGAGGATCTGCTGGTGCCGGTTTTCCGTAAAGGCGAGCTGGTCTACGATCTGCCGGCGATCGGCGACCTCCGGCAGCGGACGAAGGATCAGCTCGCGCAGTTTCACGAAAGCCACAAGCGCTTCCTCAATCCGCACGAGTACCCCGTGGGACTCGCGCCGCTGCTGCACTCGGAGCGGATGCGGCTGATCCGCGAGGCCCGCGGCGAAGGGCCCACCAAAGACTGACTGCATCTTTAGCCAATGAACGCGCTGATTCTCGTCGATATTCAAAATGACTTTCTTCCCGGCGGCGCCCTCGCGGTGCCGGATGGGAACCAGGTCGTCGCCGTGGCGAACCGTCTCCAGGCGGCCTTTGAGCTGATCGTGGCGACGCAGGACTGGCATCCGCCGGACCACGGGAGCTTTGCCGCGTCGCACATGGGGCGCGCGGTGTTCGATCAGATCGAGCTCAATGGATTGCCGCAAACGCTCTGGCCGGTGCACTGCGTGCAGCACACGACCGGTGCGGACTTCGCGCCAGACCTGGATCGCAAGCGCTGGGCGCGCGTTTTCCACAAGGGCCAAGACGCGACGGTGGATAGCTACAGCGGCTTTTTCGATAACGGGCACCGGCGCGCGACCGGCCTCGACAAATACCTCCGCGAGCGCGGGGTCACCGCCGTGTTCATCTGCGGTCTGGCGACGGATTACTGCGTGAAGGCGACGGCACTCGATGCGGTGGAGTTGGGTTTTGAAACGTATATAATCGAGGATGCCTGCCGGGGCGTGGATCACCCGGCGGGCACGGCGGAGGAGGCCGTGGAGGAAATGCGAGCGGCGGGCGTCCACGTGATCACGACTGCGCAGGCGCTGGCGAAAACGGAGGGGGCGAAGTGAGCGCGCCGCCGACCACCATTCTTTTTCGGCCGGTCGGTCCGAAGGAGCACAAGCTCATCGCTGACAGCGGTTATCGAGCGTTTCCGCCGCGTCTGCCAGATCAGCCGATCTTCTATCCTGTGCTCAACAAAGCGTATGCGGTGCAAATCGCGCGCGACTGGAATGTGCCGGCCAGCGGCGCCGGCTACGTGACTCGCTTCGCGGTGGAGACGAGCTTTCTCGATCGCTATCCGCCGCAAGTGGTGGGCGGCTCGCAGCATCGCGAGCTTTGGGTGCCCGCGGAGGAGCTCGAAGAATTCAACCGTCACATCGTCGGCGCGATCGAAGTCATCGCCGAATTTAAAGCACAGTAGCCATGTTTTCTTATCAATACGCCCGGGCGGCGCTGACCGTCGATTGTGTCCTCTTCGGCTACGACGAGGGCGCGCTGAAGCTGCTGCTCATCAAACGCGGGCTCGCGCCCTTCAAGGGTAAGTGGGCGCTGCCGGGCGGATTTGTGCGACTCGACGAAACGCTCGAAGAGGCTGCTCGACGCGAGCTCTCGGAAGAGACCGGCCTGACCGATGTTTTCCTCGAGCAGCTCTACACCTTTGGGGCGGTGGATCGCGATCCGCGTGAGCGGGTGGTGAGCGTGGCGTACTTCGCCCTGGTGAAGTCGACGGCGCATCATCCGCTGGGCGGCACTGATGCCGCCGATGCGCGATGGTTTCCCGCCGCGGAGCCGCCGGAGCTGGCTTTCGATCACGCCGAGATCGTCACCGCGGCGGTGGCCCGCCTGCGCGCGAAGCTGCGCTACGAGCCGATTGGCTTCGAGCTCCTGCCGGAAAAGTTCACCCTCTCGCAGCTCCAGCACCTGTACGAGGCCGTGCTCGAGACCGCGCTCGATAAGCGCAATTTCCGCAAAAAGATCCTGGATACGAAGCTGCTCATCCCGCTCGACGAGCGCCTCAGCCTCGGCCAGCACCGCCCCGCGCAGCTCTTCCGCTTCGACGCGCGAAAGTATGATGCCTTACGCAAAAAAGGTTTTCATTTCGAGGTATGACCGCGCTTGAGACCACCGCGATCAGCAGGGAAGAAGCTTTCGAGGGAGTCCTACTCGGCACAGCCGTTGGCGATTCGTTGGGACTGCCGATGGAAGGACTGAGCCGACGGCGCCAGCGCCGGATGTTTCCGCTGCCACTTCGCCACCGCTTGGTGGCTGGGCTCGGCATGCTCAGTGACGACACCGAGCACACGGCGATGGTTGCACGCGCCATCTTGAAATATCCGCAAGATCCAAAGGCCTTTCAGGGGGCTCTGGCGCGCCAGATGCGTTATTGGCTCATGGCGTTACCCGCCGGCGTGGGCTTCGCCACGCTGCGTGCCATCGGCAAACTGTGGCTCGGCGTTTCTCCCGCTCGCAGCGGTGTCTGGTCGGCGGGCAATGGCCCGGCCATGCGGAGCTCCGTCATCGGAGTCTACTTTGCGGGCGATCCCGCGCTGCGACGCGCATTTGTTCGCGCCAGTACCCAGATCACCCACCGCGATCCACGGGCGGAAGTGGCGGCGCAGGCAGTTGCCGAAACAGCGGCGTGGATGAGGCAACGCGCCGAGGACTACGAGTCTCTCTGGTCCCCGCTGGCTGAACTCTCTGACGATGAGGAATGGACGACGTTGCTCGCCGAGATGCGTGCCGGTCTGGAGTCGGGCCAAGCGGTTGGCGAATTTGCAATTGCGATCGGTTCTGCGGATGGAATTTCCGGTTACGCGTATCGGAGCGTGCCAGTCGCGATCTACGCGGCCCTGCGCCACGCCGACGATTTCCGCACGGCCCTCGGTGAGATCATTGCTTGCGGCGGCGATACCGATACGGCGGGCGCGATCACCGGTGCACTCGTCGGAGCGCGCGTGGGCTACAGGGCGATACCAATCGAATGGCTCGAGCCAATCGCGGACTGGCCGCTTTCGATCGATTATCTTTGCGAGCTGGCGGCGTCGCTCGCCACTCCGGGTGACGCACCGATTCCCAGCTTCGCGTGGTTCGCCGTCCCCGTGCGCAATCTCGTGTTCCTCGCGGTCGTCCTCGCCCACGGGTTTCGACGGCTCCTGCCACCTTATTGAACGATTTTATGACTGAAAAAGAACGCACCCGCACGAGCAAGTTTTTGAGCCTCGTGCTTCGCCATGAGCCTGAGAAAATCGGCCTGGAGCTGGACCCGGCTGGCTGGGTTTCGGTGGAAACGCTCCTGGCTAATCTGCAGCGCGCCGGCCGCGCGATCACGCTGGCGGAGTTGGAGGAAGTCGTCGCGACGAATGAGAAAAAGCGCTTCTCCTTCAGCCCGGACGGCCAGCGCATCCGCGCGAACCAAGGGCACTCCGTGGAGGTGGAGCTTGGCTACACACCGCAAACGCCGCCGGATTGGCTCTATCACGGCACGGCCAGCCGCTTTCTCGATTCCATTGGCGCGCAGGGCCTGCTGAAAGGCGAGCGCCATCACGTGCACCTCTCGCTGGAGCGCGCGACCGCGGTCGCCGTGGGCCAGCGCCACGGCCGCCCGGTGGTGTTGACGATTGATGCGGCCGGCATGATCGCGGCGGGCCATGCCTTCTTCGTCTCCGAAAATGGCGTTTGGCTGACGGAGCACGTGCCAACGCAATTCATCCAATTCGATCCCGCGCCGGCGGAAATAAAGAGATAGCAGACCGGCCTGCATGGCCGCTCCTGCTTGTCTGTCTGAGGACTTGTCAGACGGAGATGGACAGGGGAATGGGGTTGAGAGCGCGAGGGGTCCGGCTTATGAGCAGCGCAGCAAATGAACCGGGGAAAGGCAGGCTAAACGCAATTGAAGAAGATTCTGCTCATCGATGACGAAGCATCGCTGGCGCTCGTTTTGCGCAAGGTATTTCCGCGGTTCGAAATTCGCCAGGAAACCTGCGGGGCGGATGGCCTCGCGGCGGCGTATATGTGGCGGCCCGATCTGCTGCTGCTGGATATGAATCTGCCGGATATCTCCGGGCGCGACATCGCGAAGCATGTGCAGCGCGATCCTTTGCTGCGGCGGACGCCAATCGTTTTCCTCACCGGCACGCTGGCTTTCCTCGAAACCGCGCAGCAGCCGATTGAAATCGAGGGCTGCCCAGCCTTTGGCAAACCATTCAACGTCGCGATCTTTCGCTGGTATGTAGAGATGGAGTTGCAGAAGCAGGAGGCCGAGGGATCGGAAGACGAGCTTCTGCGTCGGTAAAGCCCACGCGACTTTAGCTAATTACGAGAGTTGCCTTGCGGGGTATATCCAGGCTAAGTAGCGGGGCATGAAAGCCCCCCTCGCTTTGTGTCTGGCTCTTCTGTGGTCGATGGATTTGGGAATCGGTCTAGCCACATGCCGGGCAGGAACACCGGGCGCGCCAGCAGCCGCCGCGGCGAAAAGCGTCGAGGTTTTCGAAACGCCGGATACGAACCCGAAGAACCCGGTCAATATCCAGGGACGAAAGGTGATCCTGGAGGCGATATACCGGGCCGTGGGCGATGATGGTTTGGCCAATGACAAGCTGTACAACGCCGTGAAGCGCGCGCGCTCGATCGGGCTGGTTGCGAATGTTCCTTTTGCGCCGGCGAGGACCAACATCATGCCGGAGCAGGTCGCCCAATTCAAAGCCGGTTTCGCGCTGCCGGGGGTGAAGCGGTTATGTGAAGATCCCACGGTCCGCTTTGTGGTTTTGGGATTCGCGGATAACCCTGGCGATACCGACGCGAATGCGGCGCTGGCCAAGAAGCGCGCCGATTTGGTCCATGATTTGATCCGAAAGGATTGCGGGGTGGTGAACGTCACCAATCCGCTGGCGGTGCGGGATTGGCTCACTGACCCGCTGATCCACACCCGGGATTATGCGCTGGAGGTCTGGGTGATCCTGCCATAGGGCGTGTCGGAATAAGAATCAGAACACGAGGAAGTTGCGTCTGGGAGCGGCCCCACTCGTGGTCAGACAGAGAAACTCGTAGGGGTTTTCGGTGGCGAAGGCACGGGCGGTGCGGACATACTGACTCGTTTGTCATCGCCATGGGCAGACCGAACGCCATTGCCAACCCAGCCAGTGCTCCCTCGACGACGCCTCACCGGCGGCGGCGGGTGCAGGCCCTGGCATGGCTGCTCGGCGGCGCCATTTCCCTCGCCGTTTTCTGCTATACGCAATCGCGGGAGGAGCAGCGGATCCTGGCCGCGTTTCAACAGCGGGCCTCGTCGCAGGAAACGCTGCTGCGAGAGCGGCTGGCGCGCTATGAGGACATCCTCTACTCGCTGCGCGGCTTGTTCGACTACTCCGAAGGGGTGACTCGCGCGGAGTTTGCCGGCGCGGCATGGGATCTCACGCGGCGCACCGCCGGCATCCAGGCGCTGGAATGGGTTCCGCTGGTCCCGGCGGCTGGGCGGGCAGAGCTGGAAAGGTCGGCACGAGACGCGGGGGTGCCGGGATTCGAGATCCGGGATCGTGATGCGAGCGGCGAGTTTGTGCGCGCTCCGGAGCGGCCGGAGTACACGCCGCTTTTTTACGTGGAGCCAGTCCGGGGAAACGAAGTGGTGCTGGGGTACGACGTTTCGCAGGCGCCGGCGCATGCGGCGCTCTCGGCGTCTCGCGAAACAGGGCACCTCGCGGGGTCTGCCCCGCTGATTTTGGCGCAGGAGAAAGAGGGGCAGCTCGGCTGGGTCGTGGCCTGCCCGGTCTTTTCTGGGGAAACGGAGCCGCCGGACCAGGGACAGTTGCGCGGCTACGTGCAGGGCGTCTTTCGCCTCCCGGATATGCTCGGCTCCGCCTGGGCGGGCCAATCGGATACCGGGGTGGAGATCCTCGTGGTGGATATCCCGCGCAGCGGCGCACGACAGCCGATTTACTTTTGGCGAGATGGCACCCGTGGAGTGGAGCTGCCGGCGGAGGCAGACCTGACGCGCGGTATGCACATGATCGCCGATCTTTCACCGGCTGGACGGCATTGGCAGCTCGTGATGCGGCCCACGGCGGCGTGGCTGGCCTCCATGACCACGCATCTGCCCACGATGCTGGCGGCCGCCGGCGTGCTGCTCACCGCGCTCCTGGCCAACTACCTCTCCATTTTGGTGGGCCAATCCGAGGAGACCCGTCGCCTCGTGGAGGAACGCACCAGTGAGCTGGCGCAAAGTGAGCGCTCGCTTTCGCTGGCGCTGGAGGCGGCGCAGTTGGGTACATGGGAGCGCGACCTGGTGACCGGGAGGCTCGTGTGGAGCCCGCGATCCGAGCAACTGGTCGGCTTGCCGCCCGGCGCGTTCGACCAGCGATTCGAGACCTTTATCGCGTGCGTCCACCCAGAGGATCGCGAGCGCCTGCTCCGCGAGATCGCGGTGGTGCGCGCCTCCACCGAGCCGCGCCGCCTGGAGTACCGGATCGTGCGGCCGGATGGCGAGGTTCGCTGGATCGCGAGCACGGGCCGCGGCTTCCTGGACGAAAACGGAAAACCGCGGATGGCCGTGGGCGTGGTGCACGATGTCACGGCCGCCAAGGAAGCGGAGGCGGAGCTGCGCCGCCTGGCCACGGCGGTGGAGCAATCAAGCGAAATGATCCTGGTCGTGGATCCGCAGGGGCGCATCGCGTATGCCAATCGGGCCGTGACGGAGCTCACCGGACTGCGCCCCGAGGAGCTCCGCGGCCGCGAGCTCGATTCGGTGCCGGTCGAGACGCTGCCACACCCCACGTTCGAGGAAATCCGCCGGGGAACTTCGGGAGGATCGCCGCTGGCCGCGCGGCTCGCCTCGCGCCGTCCGGACGGCACGCGGCTCCTCGCAGATGTGCACGTGGACTGCACGCGCGACGCCCAGGGTGAGCTCTGCAACTACATCCTGCTCGCGCGCGACGTGACGAAGGAAACCCAGCTCGAGGAGCACCTCCGCACCGCGCAAAAGATGGAGGCCCTGGGCCTGCTCGCGAGCGGCATCGCGCACGATTTCAATAACCTGCTGCACGTGATCATGGGAAATGTGGGGCTCGCCCAGGCGGAGGTGGGCGTCTCCGCGTCGGTGCGGGAATCGCTCGAGCAGGTGCGGGAGGCGAGCGACCGCGCGGCGCAGCTCACGCGGCAGCTCCTCGTCTTTGGCCGCGGCGAGCCTGGCAAGCGCATGCTCTTCGATCTCAACCACACCACGCGCGAGATGATCAAAATGCTGGGCCGGATCATCGGCCCGCAGGTGACGATCGATTTCCAGCCCAGCGCAAGGCCGGCGGAAATCGTCGGCGACCGCGGGCAGATCGAGCAGATCTTGCTGAATCTTTGCGTGAATGCGCGCGACGCGATGGCGCAGGGAGGCGCGCTCCGGATCGTGGTGCAGCCAGCCGCAGGCAACGGGGAGGCCGAGCCGCCAGGTGTGGAGCTGATCGTTTCCGATACCGGCGCCGGCATGGACAAGGCGACGCTCTCGCGCATCTATGAGCCGTTTTTCACCACGAAGCCGCCGGGCCGGGGGACCGGGCTCGGGCTGGCGGTGGTCTATTCGGTGGTGCAGCAACACCAGGGGCGCATCGACGTGGAGAGTGAGCCGGGGCGGGGGACGACGTTTACGATCCGCTTCCCGGCGGCGGACGGCGCGGCCTCCGAGCCCGTGCCGCCCACGCCTCGGGCGATCGGCGGCGGGCGGCGTGAGACGCTGCTCGTCGCGGATGATGAAAAGGCGGTGCGCGAGCTCGCCCGGCAGACGCTGACGAAAGCCGGGTACACCGTGCTGCTCGCCGCGGATGGACTGGAGGCGTGCGAGCTCTTCGAGAGCCTGGAAGGCCGCGTGGACCTGGTCGTCCTCGATGCGCTCATGCCGCGCATGGGCGGACGCGAAGCAGCGGAGCGCATCCGCGCGCGGCGGCCGGTGCCGATCCTTTTCGCCAGCGGCTACACCGCGGGCACGCTCCCACCCGCCGCGGCGCTTGGCGACCAGATGGAGATCCTCACCAAGCCGTACCGCGACGAAGCGCTGCTCGAAAAAGTCCGCGAGCTGCTGAGCGCGAAGCCGGCGTAGGCTGCTCCTCGCTCAGGCGCCGAGCTCCTGCAGGCGCTCACGCACCCAGACCGAGCGGAAATGCCGCTCACCGAGCGTGGCGCCCAGGAGATCCAGGGCGTGCCGGTAGGCGATGGCCGCTTCCGGTTTGTCGCCGGCGCGCTGGAGGAAAAAACCGTACCGGCCGAGCAGATGGCCATGATGCCAGTGGCCAGCCGGGAGCACCTCGCGAGCTTCCGCCTTCGCCGTCTCAAACCAGGCTCGTGCTTCGTCGATGCGGCCTTGATGCGTGTACAGCCACGCGAGGTCGCACGCGTCGAGCATGGTCTCGACGTGAGCACCCTCGAAGGCCTGCTGATGCGTTTCCCGGGCGCGTTTGAGCCAGCCCTCCGCCTCGAGGAAACGCCCGAGGTCGATGAGCAAGGCGCCGAGCCCGGCCCACGCCCCGGCAATGCCCGGCACGCCGTCGTGCGGGCGCTTTTCCCACAAGCGGATCGACTCGTGGAAAGCGGCCTCGGCCTCGGCGTGGCGCCGCGTGAGCCGCAGCAGCACGCCCAGGTTCGCGTGGGCGGCAGCGAGCGATTCCGCGGCTTCGGCGCACGGATCGGAGGCGGCGAGCGTGATCGCCTGGCGCAGCAGCGGCTCGGCTTCCGCGAAGCGGCCCTGCTCCCGGAGAAATAGGCCGAGATTGTTGGCCTGGTCGGCGCGAGCGAGGATGCTGCTTTCGGGCGCAGCCTCGATCACATCGCGCGCGGCGCGGTAGTGTTGCTCTGCTTCCGCGAAGCGGCCGAGCTGGCGAAGCGTGGAGGCGAGCTCGAGATAAACTGCCGCGTGCTCGTCCGCGGGAATCTCCAATCGTACACACAATTCAAGTGCGCGCTGAAACATCGGGAGCGCCTCCGCCAGCCGCCCCACCAGCAGCAGGCACCGGCCCAGCTCCAGCATGGCGGCGCAGCGATCCGGGTGGGTATCACCACGCAAGGCCGAGAGCTGCTCGAGCGCCGCCGCGAAGCGCGCTTCCGCCGCCGCGGGATCGGCGCCGCGCAGGTCATGGACACCGAGCTCGATGTTCAGGAATAGCGTAGCCTCGCTCTGCACGTCGCGGGCCGCGGCATGAGCCAAGAGCGTTTCCACATGCGCGGCCCAGACGTCCCACGCCGCCTGGCCGATGGCCGCCTGCGCAAACGTGAGCGCGGCCTCGATCATCGTCGGCTTCGCCTCTTCCGGCAGTCCGTTTTGGACGGCGGCTTGCACGAGCGGATGAACGCGCGCGCTCGTCGCGTCCAGCGAGATCAGCGAATGGCGCTCGAGTTCCGCCAGGGCGCGCTGCAAGGCAAGTGTCCCCGCGGGCGCAGCGGCCGGCACAGCGCTGAGCTCCGCCACCGCGACACTCCAGGTCTCAGCGGCGGCAGCGAGGGCGCGGCGCGGCAGGGGTTCCGGGGCAAACCAAGCCAGCAGCTCGAGCGTGGCGCGGGCCGACGGAGAAAGCGCGCCGAGGGCGAGCTGGCACGCGGCCGCGAACCTGCCGGTGGAATCCACGTTGCTGCCGGCCGTCGTCAGCACCTCTGCGCGATAGTCGCCGCAGCTCAGATGCAGCTCACCCATCACGGCGGCAGCTTGCTCGAGCGCCAGCGGCAACCCGCCGAGCTCGCACGAAAGCGCCTCCGCGTCGGCATCGGCGGCCACGCGCCCACCTGAGCCGCGTGCGAGCAGTGCGGCGCCTTCCGCGGGAGCGAGCGGCGCCACGAGGATGATCTCGCCGCCCGTGGCGTCGTCCGCCATCCGGGAGGTGAGCAGGAAATGGCCGTGTGGGAGGGCCAGCAACTGACTCAGGACGCCGCCACTATCCGCGCCATCGATGACGGCCAGCCAGCGCTCATGGCGCTCGAGCCAGCCGAGCATCCGCGCCGCGCGATCGGCCGCCGCCATCTGCGGATCACCCGGCGAAAGCTCCGCATCCAGCCGCGCCAGCTCCGCCTCGATCTTCTGGCCCTCCAGCCAAAGCGCCATGTCGTAGTCGGCCGCGGCGCGATGCCAGTATTCGAGGGCCAGCGCGGTTTTCCCCACTCCCGGCAGCCCACGAAGCGTGACCACGCATCCGCCGAGCCCGGCTTTTTGGAAGATCCCGGCGAGGCGGGTGAGATCGTGATCGTGCCCGGCAAAGTATTTGGTCCGCGCCGGCGCGAAATACCGGCGCGGCGACAGGCTTTGGCCCGGACGCGGAATGAGCGGGCGGATGGGCGCGGCTTCATCGAGGACGTGCGCGGCGAGACGATCGGCGGCGGCGTCATCGAGCGATGACTGCGCGAGATCGAGATGGGGATAGCGCCGGAGAAAGCCCGGCACGACGAACGACTCCACGCGGACGGTGCAGATCAGCCGCCGGCCTTCCTCCCATTCCCGATGCAGGCCGGCCTCCCATTCCGCCGCCGTGTAGACGCTATCGAAATAAGCGGAGGAGAGCACGATAAGGAGGCGATCGCACCATTCGAGGCCGTCATTGATCTGCGCCACAAAGGAGCGCGTGGTTTCAAACTCGGGCTGGTAGCGGACCTCATGGCCGCGGCTGCGCAAGACCCGCGCCATCCACTCGGCCGGGCCGAGATCGGCGGAGCGGAAGCTGATGAAGATCCGGAGGGCGCCAGCCATCGCTTCACTGACTAACAAGCCCGGCGCGGCCAAACAACCTTGCTAAAGACGGCGGACCTGATAGGCCGGAAAATGCCGCGCGGTTGGGCGGCGTTCCCCCATCACCCTGGTATGAAATTTCGTACGATGCACTCTGCCTCGGCGGCGCTAATGCTTACCGTCGGCTTCTCTTCACCGCACGCGCTCGCGGCCCCGGTGCGGGCCAGCGGCAGTGGGGCGGTAAAGCACTTGACGCCCGGCCAGACTCCGCCCGCGACCCGCCCGAGCGGCCCGCCTCCCACCTCGGCCCGTCCGACCAGCACGGCCGCTCCGGTCCCGATGGGCGGCGCGGTCCCGGAATGGAATACCTTTCGGCAGCTCTATCCCTACCACGTCCAGGGCGTCGCGTTCGGTCCACTGCGGGCTAACAAGACCCGCGCGCTCGTGGTCGCGGAGCCGCCGCCAGGCGTCACCCTGGAGGCGATCAGAGCACTCGATCCGGTGCTGGGTGGAGTCTCCATCCGCAAACAGCTCATCGGTCACGATGGCTGGGTGCTCGATGTCGCGGGCCTGCTGCCGGCGATGAGCACCGAAGACCTCAACCTGCTGACCTCGCGGCTGAATGTGCTCCTCTTCGGCACGAGCTATAAATCGTTCGCCTACGAGATCCCCGGCGGCACGCCGCGGGGCAACGCGGTGCGCCTCGGCCAGCAGGGGCTCGATCTCAAGATCTCCGCGGCCGATCTCCAGCGCTGGCTCGTGGATAGCCGGCGCGACCTGGTCCCAGCGCTCGGTGGCGCCCCGGCGCAACTCACGGCGCTGATCGACCAGCCCGGCCACAGCGGCGTCTATTTCACGGCAGATGAAGGGCTCGTAGTCTGGATTCTGCCAAATGGCGTGGACGTGGCGCAGCATCGCTTTGCCGCGCGGCAGTTCGCCCTCGACTCCGACCTCGTGCTCGGCGCGATTTCCGGCGACAAGGCCACGGCCATCATTGCACGGGAGCGGGCACTCCCGGTCACGGTGCTTCCGCCCCTGCGAGCGGAAACGATCTTTCAGCTCGCCGCAGCTCGCACAGCCGGCCTGGCGCAGAGTTATGAGCGGACCATCGCTTATTCCGGGCGGTGCGACGAGAAGCACGATTGGGCGCCCATCTATCTCAGCCAGCAGCTCATCGATACCGAGTACGGCAGCCTCCTGAACATCACCGATCAACTGCTCAAGAGCTGGTCCAATGCGGGCGAGACGCGCTACGAGCGCTTTCTCTATCCGAATCCTGGCCGCTATCCCTTTCCCAAGGCGTTGCCGGATCACCTCGGGGTGACCCGGGTCACATACAACTGGAATACGCGCGGCGCGGGCTACGGCTTTGATGGCGGCCATTACGCGATCCTGGCGCTGAATCGCACGGGTGCGCTGCCGGTGAGCTACATTCCTGGAGACGGCGCCGGCCCCGAGGGCGTGATGGCGGCCGAGGACAAGGCGTACGAGTATTTCGCCGGCCTCGGCGATCCGCATCTGACGCGCGTGGTGCAGTACGCCGCGCTCTACCAGGCTTTCATCAATCTCAAGGTGGGCTCCGCGCCGCCGCTCATTCGGCGCACGCCCGATCGCGCCAATCCGATCCTGCTCGATGAGCTCGTGCGGACCTACCAGCAACTGAACCGGGCCAACACCGCCACGCTGGCCACCATGGCCAAGCCGCTGATCGACGAGAACTACGAGGCGCTCCGGCCCAAGATGGAGGCGGAGATCCGCAAAGCGGAAAGGGAGCAGAACGCGCGGATTCCAGCGGATGCGAAATCGAAATTCTACGCGGACCAGCGCGCGTCGTTGCGCGATTTTTGGGTTCCGAAAGTCGAGGCGGTCAGGGAAACGCTCCGCGGCCACGTCGCCGCGGCGGGAGGAGATGAGCGCGCCGGCCTGGAAAAATTTCTCCAGCGCCAGGAGGGCGATGCGGATCGGCGAGCGGCCGATGTGCTGCGCCGGATGACGAATCTCGTCGCGCTCCGCGAGCGGCTCGTCTCGGACTCCGCGAGCCGCGCGCGGACGTGGATCCACACGCCGGCCGTCGTGGTTTCCTGGAACGAGGGCGCCAACGGGTTGGAAGTGGTCGGCGGGCACAATCTCGACGCGGAGATTTCCGTCTTCTCGGCGAGGTCATCGCAGCCGCGCGGCTCGATCCGGCTGGAGGGCGACAAAATCGTTTTCAATCCCGCGGATGCCGACCGCGTTTCCCAAGTCGTGCGCGACGTGGGCCGGCGCGAAAACGATCTCGCCAAGCTCTTCCCGGAGATCGAGCGCAGCTTCAATGGCACCGCGGCCCGGCCGATTCGAACGGTGACGGCCGCGCTCGGAGCGCCGACGCGCGCGACGGCGGAAGTGCGCGGCTTGCGACCGGTGGACGCGCCGCTGCCGCCGGGGATCAAGCCGAGCTGGCGGGGCGGCACGGCCACGCCGGCCGAGACGAGCTCTGCGGTGGGTCTTGAGAAGGAGCTCAATCAACGCGTCGTGGTCGTCCGGCAGGAGGGCAACGAGTTCGTGGCCGTGCGAGGGGATGGCGGAATGGAGCTTCGGCGCGGCGGCACCCTGGACGTCATGTACGAGGCCATCGGCACCGAAGCGCAGGCCGATGTGGTGCACCTGGAGGGCCTCTCGGAGGCGGATCTCCACCGCATCAACCTGACGAGAAAGGCCGGCGGCCTCGGGGAAAAACCGCCGCCCATTTTCGTGAAGGATCTCACGCCGGAAGTCGCGCGGGACATCACTGCGGCCATCAAGTCCGGCGAGGCGAAGCTCACGCTGCTGGAGAAACGCGCGGTGGCCGGCGGCGAAGTCATGAGCATTGGCGTGGAGACGCCGCGCTTCTTCGCGAAGATCCTCTGCTTCATCAAAGGAAAGTTCCCGGAGGCGTTCGCGACCCGCTTCGAATCCCTCGTGAAGGGCGCGCTCTCGAAACTCGAGTCGAAGGGCGGAGTTCTCGAGATGTTCCGCAGTATCCGGGGCGAGAAAGGGCTGCCGGCGGTGGATATGGAAATGCGGGTCAGCCCGCTCCCGTCCGCGCCGGGCAATGCGGCTCCCGGCACCGTCGCGCCGAAGGCGAAAGATGTTCTCTTCGTGCGCACGGTTTGGAAGGCCGCGCGCCCAGCCGCATGAGCCTCCACATCGTCCAGCCGCGCGATTGCGAGCTGCTTCTGGGCATTCCGCTCAGCGCGGCGGAATTCCTCGCGGACTTGCAGCGGCCGGAGCAGGAATACGCCGCGATCTTCCGCGATCTCTTTCTCGAGGAATATGAGGGGACGAGCGATCGCTTCATCGCGGCCGAGTATGAGCAGCAGGTGGCCAGGCCGATCCTCACGATGGTGGCGCAGCTCGAGCGCTGGGGCGCGCGGGTGGAGCGCAGCGCCACAGCGCCCGCGCTGAAAGCGGCCTTTCGCTCGCGCGTGGTCGGGCTGATGGCGCACACGCCGCCCGCCGCGGTGCGAGCGGCGGTGCTGGCCGATCCGGAAGAGCAAAAGGCGTGGCGCTGCGTGGAGCTCCGCGACGGCCCAGCCACCATCTCGCAAGTAGCCGACGCCATCCCGGATGCCTGGGACGGCATCGTCGATCTCATCGCCTGTGAGTCGCTGGCCCACGCTCATGCGCTGAAGCGCCGGCATCCGGAAGCGACCTTCATCGTCAATAAATTCCACGCTCTGCCCGTCGAAAGGATGGAGCGTTTCTACCAGGCCGTGGAAGTGATCAAGCGGCGTCCACAGACCTTCGGCGATGCGGTGGTGGAAGTCATCACCCGGCAGGATCAATCCGGCGTATGCCCGCGCTAAAACGTCTCCTCAAATCGGCCACGCGCGCGGAATTCACCCGGCTGGGGAAGTCCGGCGAGGGTGCCTTGTCTGGCGATCCAGGCGCAGCAGAGGCACCAGCCGCGACGATCGATCCACTGCCGGCGGAGTTGGATCGCGCCATCCAGCAGGAGCGACTGACCGCGTGCGCCAGTTTCGTCGCGGCTATTGTTGCCGCTGCGTTACTCCTCTTCCGCGGCGCAGCCCTTTGGCAGACTGCTGCGCTGTTGGCCCTGCTGCTCGCCGCGCTGTGCCTCCTCGCTCGCTCGGCGCGGAGGCTGGGGCAGATGCAGCTCTTGCGAGTGATCCTCGCGGGGCTGGAGCCTGGCGCGGCGAAGACGGTGACCAGGATCGTTGGCAGCGCGGCGGAGTAACCTTAATACGGGAATGAAAGACTACGAATCACACGAATCGGAACGAATGAAGAGGCGTCACGTTTCTTACGCGTGTGCCCGTGCGCTTCGCTGTATCTGCCTTGATTCGTTCCGATTCGTGCAATTCGTAGGCTTTCCAATTCCGTCTCCAGGCTAACGAACCGGCTCAGGATTGAGCCAGGTAGCTGGCCCAATCTTCCGGGAGGGGAGCGCGCTCGACGGAGTCGGCGATGCGGCCTTCGAAAGTGGGCTCAAATTGCGTGGTGGTGCCGTAGACCATGATGGCATCGAGCGCGCCTTCGCAGCGGAGCGCGTGAGCCACACCGGAGGGGATCACGACGCCGGCGTTGTTCGGGCCGCGGCGGTCGTCGCCCTCGATGAGGAAACGCATGACGCGGCGCGGCAGGCCGGCGCGCTCATCGACGAGCAGCATCTCGACCGCGCCCTGGACGAAGAACATCGCGTCCCACTGCTCGCGGTCGTACGGGCGGAGCGCGAAGTTTTTTGGCTCGGCGATGAAGAGGCGCTGGAACCACGCCTCCGCGGTCTCCCCGGCGGGAATGTGCGGCGGGTGGATGTGGAAGCCCTTCGCCGTGCCGGCAAACATGCGCGCCGTAGCCCATTGACGCGGCCAAAGGCCGATCTCGGCGAGACGGCCATCATTCTGCCGCGCAAACTCGCCGAAGAATCCGCGATGCCGCTGCGGATAGATGCGGCGGGGAAAAATCTCGACGCCGGGAATCCACGCTTCCGCGAGCTGCGTCGCGCCGGCGGCAATGACTTCGCCGGCATCGACGCCCGTGGTGCCGAGCCGCTCAGGCAGCGATTTCGCGGAATAATCGCGCTGCGAAAGGGCGGCGCGAGCGGCGGGCTTGAGAGCGTTCCAAAGGTCGGACATCGGCGCAGCCTAGATGGAGAGCGGCGCGGGAGGCAACGCTGGCGCTTCGCTGTTTCGGGTTCGAGTTTGAGCTCCCGAGTTTCGAGTTCCAGGTTCTCCGCTTACGAGCGAACTCTGTGCACTGAGTGAGAGAGGCCGATTACGGATGCGCGGAAACGCACCTCCGGCAAATCATCCCGGAGGGATGATCGGACGGTAGCCGGCGGTCGAGCCCGGCTTTGCGGGCGAAAACCGCCGGACGACCGTAAAAACGCGCCCGCACCCCGGCAGGGGTGCGAGGAATCTTTCGTCACGCGACCATGCGCGAGCTCACGATTTGGTCGCCCTTTTGAGGCTGGCTTTCAAATCCTCCAGCAGGCGCGGAATGTACGGGCCGAAGCGCGGATCAGGCACTTTCGCCTTGTCGCCCAGCGCCTGGATGGTGGCGTTCAGCGGCGCGGCCTTGGGGCCGAGATTGGTGATCGCGGTCAGCGCTGCCATCGCGGTGAAGTAGTCGTTTTTCGAGGTATCCGCGCCGGCGGAGAGAACAGGCAGCGCCTTTTGCAGATCGGCCTCGCTGCCGTAGCGGCCCAGCGCTTCCGCGGCCGTGAAGCGCACATCCGGCGAGGCATCGTCCAGCGCTTTCACGAGCGCGTCGTGGCCAGCGGCGACGCCGGCCTCCTTCCGCATGAGCAGCCCGAGTGCACCCCAAACGCGCAGGCCGCTGTCGCTCTCGGCGAGCGCCTTGGTGAGCTTCGGAGCCGCGGCGGGATCGAGCGACGACGCGAGCTCGGCCATCGCGTAAATCTGCTCAAAGGGATACTTCGCGGGATCGTGCGCGAAATCGTACGGCGTGCTTCCCGCGCTGCGGCGGTGCATTTCGCCTTCCGGGAGCAGGCCCACGTCGCGGATGCGCGCTTCATTGTCCCGCAGGGCCTGGCGGAGCTTTTCGAGCACCGCGCGCCGCGCCGGGTCGGCGGCGAGATTGTGGACTTCGTCGCGGTCCGTCTGCAAATCGAAGAGCTCCTCCGGCGGTTTCGTCTTCCAAAAGAAGGCCTGCTCGGGCGTGAGCTTCCCTTCGTGGAAAAGCCGCTCCCAGACAGGCGTGGTGGGCGTTTGCCACATGTAGTCGATGTGCTGGCCGTAGATGAGGTCGGGCCGGAAATTGCGCACGTAGACGTAGCGCCCATCCGTCGCGCTGCGGATGCAATCGACGCGCTCATCCATGCGCCCGCGGAAGCCGAAGAGGAACGGCTGCGGCGGCGTGGTGTAGGGGCCGAGAAAGGCGTGGCCTTGCAGCCATTCGGGCGGCTTTACCCCCGCGAGGCTGCAGAGCGTCGGCGCGAAATCGACAAAGCTCACGAGCCGGTCGGAGACGCCGCCGGGCTTGTATTCGGGCGGACGCAGGCTCGCGAATTTCTCCGGGATGTAGATGATCAGCGGCATCTGCAGGCCGCGATTGAACGGCCAGCGTTTGTAGCCCGGCATGCCGGAGCCGTGATCCGCGTAGTAGAAGACGATGGTGTCCTCGGTGAGACCGTCGTCCTGGAGTTGCTTCAGGCGCTCGCCGGCATCGGCATCGGCGGCGCTCACGCCGTCATAGTACTGCGCCCAGTCGTGCCGCACCTCGGGCGTATCCGGGTGCAGCGCGGGCACGCGCACTTTCGCGGGATCGTGGATCAGCGTGTGCGGCTTTTTACGAATCTGGCTCTCGTGGCTTTTCTCCGAATTGAAGACGGCCATGAACGGCGCGCCGGCGGGTCGATTGCGCCAGTGCCCCTTTTTGGATGAGTCATTCCAGACGTCGCCAGGCTTCGAGAGGTTGTAGTCTTCCTTCGCGTTGTTCGTGCAGTAGTAGCCGGCCTCGCGCAGGAGCTGCGGGTACATCTTTTTGCCCTCGGGAAATGGCGACATGCTCCGCATGTGCTCGCCGCCGGTGCTCGTGGCGTACATGCCGCAGATGAGCGTGGTCCGCGCCGGCGCGCAGACGGGCGCATTGGACCAACAGCGCGCGTAACGCATGCCTTTCGCCGCGAGCGCATCGAAGGTCGGCGTGGTGGCGTAGGTGTCGCCATAGCAGCCGAGATCCGGGCCGTGGTCTTCATTGACCAGCCAGAGGATGTTTGGGCGCGGCGCATCCGCGGCGATGGCCGAGATGGCCAGGCCCGACAAGAGGAGGAGAACAAGGGGGCGAAGCATGGCGCGATTGATTCACGCCACGGGCCGTTTTGCCAACGAATTGAGCGAATGAGGACGAATGCCGATGGTGTGGTGATCGCGGGAGTCGCGTCCCACACCGTTTCTGATTCGCTTACATTCGATTTATTCGTTGGCAAAAATCCACGGGCCAACTCGCTTACTGTGGGAACTCACGAGGCACCGAGCGCAATGTCCTTCACGCGTTTGAGGTCGAGCTTGCCGGAGGCGAGGTGCGGGATTTCGTCGACGCGCTGGATTTTGCGCGGGATCCAGAGATTCGGCAGGCCGTGCTCGGCGAGCTTGGCGCGGAGCTCCGCGGGATCGAGATCGCGGATGCTGAGGAGCACGAGCGCTTCGCCTTTCGCTTCATCCGGGATGCCGGTGACGGCGATGACGCGCTCTTCCTTCGGCAGCGACATCACCTCGTAGATGCGCGACTCGATGGTCTCGTGCGGCACCATCTCGCCGCCGATTTTGGAAAACCGCGAGAGCCGGCCTTCGATGAATAGGAAGCCGTCCTCATCGAAGCGGCCGAGGTCGCCGGTCTTGAACCAGCGATCCCGCATCACGGCAGCGGTGCGCTGCGGGTCATCGAGGTAGCATTCGAAAATATTCGGCCCGCGGAGCCAGAGCATGCCGGACTCGTGCAGGCTGAGCTCCGCATCGGTATCGGGGTCCATGATGCGCGCGGACATGCCCGGAGCGAGCTTGCCGACGGAGCCAGAACGAGACGAAGGCTGCACGGTATCGCCCGGCCGGCTCATGGCCGGCTCCGGCAGGTTCACCGCGGCCACGGGCGCCGTCTCGGTGAGGCCGTAGCCCTGCATGATCTCTTTGCCAAAGCGCTCGTGAAACGCCTTGGCCAGCTCCATCGGGAGCTTCTCGGCGCCGGTGACCACGAGCTGCAGCGTGGCGATTTGCTCCGGCTCCACTTTGCGCAGGTAGCCGCGGAGAAACGTGGGCGTGCTGCAGAGCAGCGTGATGCGGTGCTTCTCGATCAGCTCGGCGTTTTTCGAAATCTCGAGCGGATTCGGATAGGTCACCGTGCGGATGCCCTCGATCATCGGGTACCAGAGCGTGACGGTGCAGCCAAAGCTGTGGAAAAACGGCAGGCACGCGAGGATCGCGTCCTCCTTGCCGAGATTCAGCATGATGGAAAACTGGAGGACGTTCCCGATGAGGTTGCGATGGCTGAGGACCACGCCTTTCGGCTCGCCGCTCGAGCCGCTGGTGAAAAGCACCACGGCCTCGTCGCGATCGCCGGTGAGCGGCACCTCGAGCAGGTGCGCGAGCACAAAGCCCGGCAGGAGCAGCACGCCGGCGCGCCACCAGATGATGTCGCTTTTCAGCGTCGGCATCAGCTCTTCGAGATGCAGCACGTGCTCGGGCCACGCGAAATCGCCGAGGCGCTTTTCAAAGGCGCGCGCGGAGATGCAATCGCGCACCTGGCCGATGCGCATGGCGGCCTCCACCGCGGGCCGCCCGGCGGTGAAATTCAGGTTCACCGGCGTTTTGCCGGCGAGGACCGTGGCGAGATTCGCGATCATCGCCGCCTTCCCCGGCGGCAGCACGATGGCGATGCGCCGCCCCGGGCAGGCCTGCCGCAGATGCCGCGAGAGCGCGCAAGCCGCGGCGAGGAGATTGCCGCGTGAGAGCTCGCTGCCGTCCAGGCCATCGATCACGGCGGTCTGGAACTGGCCGCGTTTCAGTCCGCGGATGCAGGTCCGCCCGAGGTGCCCCTCGAGCTGCGGCCGCTGCTGGAAACAGTGCTCGCCGAGATCGAGAAAGCTCGTGCGCACCGTGGCGATGTCAGCTTTGTCGTGCGGGATGGGCTCACCGAAAGCGACGGAGGCGTGGTAGGGAAACTGCCGCGGCCATTTGAAGAAAAACTTGTTCCCCTTGAACGAGAAGATGGAGCCCCAGAGGCCATCGAGCCAGACGGGCACGACCGGCGCCTCGGCGGCGCGCGCGATCAGCTCGTAGCCGCGCTTCAGCCGCAGCAGCATGCCCGTGCGCGAGAGCTCCCCCTCGGGGAAAATGCAGACGACTTCGCCGCCCTTGATCGCCTCCGCGGCGGTGCGCATGGAATCGCGCGCATGCTTCGGCGAGATGGGCAGCGCGCCGATCGCCCGGAAGAGCGGATTGAGCAGCGGCGCGCGATAAATGTCCTCGTAGACGATGAAGCGGATCGGCCGCGGACACGCGAGCTGGAGCACGATCGCATCCACCCACGTGAGGTGATTCGGCAGCAGGAGAAATCCGCCTTTGGGCAGCCGGTGCGGCCAAAAAACCGTGAGCCGGTAGATCAGCGAGGCGACGAGAAAGCCGAATCCGCGGAGCGGCGACTCGAAGAGCGTCGGCACGAAATAAAAGAGACCCGCGGCACCGACGAAGACCGCGCAGAGGAGGATGATGTGGAAGGTGGAAAAGCCTGGCACGGGGAGAGGTTAGCCAGAGAGTCGTGAGCTTCGCCAGCTTGGAGCGCACGCTTGCGACAGAGACCAGATTCAGGCAAACTTAGTGGTGATGAGCCTCCGTGAACTCGAGTTGGCGGTCGAAAGCCTAAATTCTTCCGACTACGAACGCTTTTGCACCTGGTTGGAAGATCGGGAGGCCGAACGGAAGCTTGCCTGGCTGCGTGCGGCTGTCGCGGAGGCCGCAGAGCAATCTGAGAGAGGTGAGCGGATGGAGGGGCGCCCGGTCATGATGGAGATGATCGAGCGGCTGAATCGTCGCATCGAGGAAGCAGACGCCAGGTAGGCCCGTGGCGAAATTCTACTTGGTGCCACAGGCACACTGTGACCTGGAGGCTCTGGAAGCGCGGCTCTCGCGCGACGATTTGAGGATTGCCCGGCGGGTGTTGGTAGGGCTCGTCGAAACATTCGAATTGCTGGCCCAGTTTCCACGGCTTGGGCAAGCCCGTCCCGAACTGCGGAGCGGTTTGCGCTCCTTTCCAGCCGAAGGCTGGCTTATCCTTTACCACGTCGTGAATAGTGACGTGGAAATCCTGCGGGTAGTGCGCGGCGAACGAGATCTCGACGAGATCGCGCGCGACTTACCTCCGCAGACCTAGAGGAGCTGTTTCACATTCCGCATTCCCACTCGCACTCAGCCCGGCTAAGCATCGCTGCGCCGCATGAGCCAGCCATCTGTCCCGCCTTCCACGCGTGAAGCTCGCCGCGCCCTCGGGTTGCTGGTGGCGATCAATCTGCTTTGCTATCTCGACCGGTACATTCTCGCCTCGATCCTGAAGCCGATTAAGGACGAGTTCCTCGCGGGCGACCCGAACGCCTACAGCAAGGCGGGCCTGCTCACGAGTGCGTTTCTGGTCAGCTACATGGTGACGGCGCCGGTCTTTGGGTGGATGGCGGACAGGTACAATCGCTGGGTAATCATCGGGGTGAGCGTGGGCTTTTGGAGCCTGGCGAGCGGGGCGAGCGGGCTGGCGATGGGCTACACCGCGCTGCTGATGACGCGCATTTTCCTGGGGATTGGCGAAGCCGGCTACGGTCCGGCGGCGCCCACCATCATCAGTGACTATTTTCCCGTGCAAAAGCGCGGGCAGGTGATGGCGTGGTTTTTCATGGCGATCCCGGTGGGGAGCGCGCTCGGCTACGGCTTCGGGGGGCTGATGCAGCATTTTCTCACGTGGCGCTGGGCCTTTTACTTGATGACGCTGCCTGGGCTGGCGCTGGCGGCGTGGTGCTTTGTGATGCCCGAGCCGAAGCGGGCGCATCACGACGCGGAAAAGCCGACGGCGTCCGACTACAAGAAGCTGCTGCACATCCCCTCGCTCATCACGAACATCCTCGGGCAAACCGCGATGACCTTTGCGATCGGAGGGCTGTCGGTTTTCGTGCCGACGTACCTGGAGGAAGCGCGCGGGATCGATCCGGCGCAGGCGAGCATCGGCTTCGGGGCGATCGTGGCCGGCGGCGGTTTGCTCGCGACGCTCTTTGGCGGATGGATCGCCGATAAGTTGCGGGCGCGGTTTCCCGGCGCGTATTTTCTCGTTTCGGGGACGGGCATGCTGCTCGGTTTCCCGATGACGCTCGGGATGCTCTATGCGCCCTTCCCGTTCGCGTGGATCTTCATCTTCCTGGCGATCTTCTTCCTCTTCCTGAACACCGGCCCCGCTAATACCGCGCTCGCGAACGTGACTCCGCCGGCCCTGCGCGCGACGGCCTTTGCGGTGAATATCCTCATCATCCACGCGCTGGGCGATGTGCTCTCGCCGCCGCTCATCGGCTGGGTGAAAGACCTCACGCATTCGTGGAATGCGGCGTTCTTCACGGTCTCGGTCGCGATGCTGTTGGCGGGCGTGATCTGGATCTGCAGCATGCGCTCGCTGGCGCAGGATACGGCGGCGGTAGAAGAGCAGGAGCGATCGCCGGCCTGATCCCGCGAAACGCCGCGCACGTGGGGCGTTTTGGACTGCGGTGGCAACCGAAGGGCGACACCGCTTTGGCGGTTCCTCGGGTGGGCAAAGCGTGGCCGGCACGGCACGCGCAACCCACCCCCAGAACCGCCAAAGCGGCGTGGCGCTGACCCGCCGCAGTCCAAAACGCTTGCTGGCGTTCAGTGAGGCTGCCGTTTTTCGAGCACCGGATTGAGCACGGCCCAGACGTTTTCGGCCACCAGCTTTTGCCCCGCATCGTTTGGATGAATCGCGTCGTCTTGATTCAACCCGGCGATGCCGCCGACGTTCGCGAGCAGGAAGGGGACGAGCTCTGTGCCGGTCTCTTTGGCCACGCGGGGAAAGACCGCGCGGAACTGGTCGGTGTACGGCTGGCCCATGCTCGCGGGCATTTCCATCCCGGCGATGATCACCGCGATGCCCGGCACTTTTTCCCGCGCGCGTTTCACGATGCCGCGGAGGTTCGCCTCCGTTTGTTCGGGTGAAATGCCGCGCAGCCCGTCATTGCCGCCGAGCGCGATCACGAGCACCTCTGCTCCGCCGCGCAACGCCCAGTCCACGCGGCGCAAACCGCCCGCCGTGGTATCGCCACTCACGCCGGCATTCGCCACTTCGTAAGGCCAGCCGGCGCTCGCGACCTTCTCCTGCAGGATGGCGGGATAAGCGTGCGCCGGGTCGAGGCCGTAGCCGGCCGTGATGCTGTCGCCGAGCACCACGATCCGCCCGCGTTTTTGCGCGGTCGGATTTGTGCTCGGCGCCTCCCCGGCAGATACTCCCGCGCCCAAAGCCAACAGCAGCAGGATGAAAAACAGGTTTCTGATCGATGCACCCATACGCGCCTGAGCAAGCCCAGGACAGCGGCACCGTCCCGGCACCCGGCGCGGCTGTCAATGCACCAATGCCGATCCTCGAGGCGCGCGGCCTCGGCAAAACGTATCGCAGCGGCGAGCACGAGCTCACCGTCCTGCGCGACGTGCACCTCGCCGTGCAGCCGGGCGAAACATGCGCCATCGTCGGCCCCTCCGGCAGCGGCAAAACGACCCTGCTGAGCCTCTGCGCGGGCCTGGATGATGCGACGACCGGCACCGTGCGCCTCGATGGCCAGCCGCTCGAAACGCTCAGCCAGGATGCGCGCGCCGCGCTGCGAAATCGGCTCGTCGGGTTTGTTTTCCAAAGCTTCCAGCTCATCCCCACGCTGAGCGCACTGGAGAATGTGCTCGTGCCGCTCGAGCTGCGCGGTGAGCGCGGCGCGGAAGGCCGCGCGGAGGCGCTGCTCGCGCAAGTCGGCCTCGGTGATCGGCTCAGCCATTACCCCACGCAGCTCTCGGGCGGCGAGCAGCAGCGCGTAGCGCTGGCCCGCGCATTCATTCACCGGCCGCGGCTGCTCTTTGCGGATGAGCCGACGGGCAATCTGGACGCAGAAACGAGCGCGCCGATCGTGGAGATGCTCTTCCGCCTGAATCGCGAGGCGGGCACGGCGCTCGTACTCGTGACTCACGATCCGGCGCTGGCGGCGCGCGCGCAGCGAGTCGTCTCCATGCGCGGCGGCGCGATCGTTTCCGAACAGCGCAACTCGATCTCGTGAGCGCCTCTCCGGAAACCCTGCCGCGTCGCTGGTGGACGGCGCTCGCGCATTCGTGGACCTGGCGCATGGCGTGGCGCGACAGCCGCTCGCAGCGAAAGCGTTTGCTCCTTTTCGCGCTCTCGATCGTCGCGGGCATCGCCGCGCTGGTCGCCATCCACGCGCTTCGCGCGAGCGTGGAGGCGGGTGTCGACGCGCAGGCGAAATCGCTCCTCGGCTCGGATCTGCACATCGCCTCCCGTCGTCCACTGGACCCGGACCTGGTGTCGCAGATCACGGCGCGGGCCACGCGGTCTGCGCGGGAGATTTCGTTCGCGACGATGCTCACGTTTCCGGCCAAGGGTGCCTCGCGGCTCGTCTCGCTGCGCGGCATCCAGCCGGACTTTCCATTCTACGGCAAGGTGGAGACGAGCCCGCCCGACGCGTGGGCGCGGCTCCAGTCTGAATCCGGCATTTTCCTCGAGCCCGCGCTGCTCGATCAATTTGGTGCAAAGGTCGGCGACCGCGTGAAAGTGGGCTCACTCGAGCTGCCGATCTTCGGCACGCTTTTGAAGCCGCCGCCGCGCAGCAGCCGCTTCGGCGGATTCGCGCCCGAGGCCTGTGTTCGCTTCGATGATCTCGCGCGTACCGGCCTCCTTGGGACGCGCAGCCTCGCTTCGTACGATCTGCATTTGGAGATGCCCAATGCGGCCAAAGTGCGGCGCGTGAAACAGGACTTCGCCGCGCAGCCGTGGCGCTTCGAGACGCCGGAGAATCGGCGCGAGTCGCTCGAGCGAGCGCTGGCCGATATGCAGCAATACCTCGGGCTCGTGGCGCTGGTGGCGCTCGTGCTCGGCGCGGTCGGCGTCGCAGGTGCCATCCACGCTCACGTGCAGCGCCGGGTGGGCACCGTGGCCATTCTGCGCTGCCTCGGCTGCCCGGGAGACGCTGCGTTTGCAGTCTACCTCGCGCAGGCGCTCGTGCTCGGGATCATCGGCGCGATCATGGGCGCGCTGCTCGGCATCGGCTTGCACGCCGCCGTAGTCTCCGTGCTTCGCGGCACCTTCCCGGTTGCGCTCAGCGCGCTGCCGACACCGGCGATCCTGGCGCAGACCACGCTCGCCGGCTTCATCGTCTGCGCGGCGTTTGCGCTTCTGCCGCTGCTCGCGGTGCGCGCGGTCACGCCCGCGGCGGCCTTGCGCGAAGCGCCTCCAGCAGGCCTGCGTCGCGCGTGGCCGATCTATCTCCTCCTCGCCGCGCTGCTCACGGCGCTGAGCATGGTCGGCACAGAGCATCGGCTGCGCGCGCTCGCGCTGAATGCCGGCCTGCTCGTGGCCTTTCTCGCGCTCGCCGGCACGGCCCGCCTCGGCATGCGCCTCGCGCGCCGAGCGGTGCATCCGGGCTGGCCGTACCTGCTGCGCCAGGGCGTCTCCAATCTCTACCGCCCGCGCAACCAGACGCTGCTCTTTCTTCTCTCGCTCGGCCTGGGCACCTTCCTGCTGCTCACGATCCTCCTCACGCGCAATCTCCTCCTCGAAAAAATCACGCTCGATCAGCTCAAGGACAGCCCGAGCGTTTACCTGATCGACGTGCAGCCCGATCAAAAAGAGGGCGTCGTTTCCCTCATCAAAGCGCAAGGCCTGCCGGTGCTCGAGACCGCGCCGATGGTGACGATGCGCATCCAGGCCGTGCGCGGCACGCCCGTGCGCGCGCTGGATAAGCAGGGCGAGAAAATCCCGCGCTGGATCCTGCAGCGCGAATTCCGTTCCACCTATCGCGACCAGCTCAGCTCGACCGAGAAGATCGTGGCCGGCGAATGGGTCGCCTCCGTGCCCGATCCGAACGGCCCCGTGCCGCTCTCGTTGGAAAAGGAAATCGCCAACGACTTGCACGTGAAAGTTGGCGACCAGCTCACGCTCGATGTCCAGGGGCAGCCGATCAAAGCCCGCATCACGAGCCTGCGCGAAGTCGATTGGAGTCGGTTCAACCTCAACTTCTTCATGGTCTTTCCACCCGGCGTGCTCGAAGGCGCGCCCGGCTTCGAGATCGTGACCACGCGCCTGCCGGCGGGTGTCACGTCTGGATCGCTCCAGCGCCTCTTGATTCAAAAGTATCCGAACGTCACCGCGATCGACCTCACGCTCATCTTGGAAACGGTCCGCTCGATCCTCGGCAAAATCACGCGCGCCATCTCCATCGTGGCGCTCTTCACGGTGGTCGCGGGCGTGCCGATCCTCATCGGCACGTTGCTGAATGGCCGCGAGCAGCGCCGCCAGGAAAGTGTGCTTCTGCGCACCCTCGGCGCTTCGGCGCGGCAGGTGCGGATCGTCCTTCTCGTGGAATACGCCGCGCTGGGCCTGCTCTCGGCTCTCACCGCGGTGGTGCTCGCGGTCGCAGCCAATGCCGCGCTCGCGGTCTTCCTCTTCAAGGCGTCGCCCTGGCCTTCGCCCGCCTTGCTCGCAGAAGCTTTCGTAGGCACCACGCTCATCGCGGTGCTCGGCGGCCTCGCCTTGAGCCGCGGGATTGCGAATCATCCGCCGCTGGAGATTTTGCGGGGGCTGTGAAAAGGCGCGTAGCGCCGCCCCAGCGACCAAAAAAAGCTGTCATCTTGAGCGCAGCTCCGGGGTGGGCGAAGGCGGCCCGGAGCGGAGTCGAAAGATCTCCAATATCCCGCGGGCACCCGGAGCGTGGAGGAACAGCCGCGATCTGCTTCGGGACAGATTTCGACACGTCGGACTCCATATGGCTATTGCGTGCCGCTACACTACTCCCAAAACCACCGACGCATTGATCCCCCCAAACCCAAACGCGTTGTTCATCACGTACCGCAGCTTCTGTTCGCGCCCGGCATTCGGCACGATGTCTATATCGCACGCTGGGTCCGCGGTTCGGTGATGGAGCGTGGGCGGGATAAACGATCGCTCGAGCGCGAGCGCGCAGAGGATGGTCTCGATCGCCCCGGTGGCGCCGAGCGGGTGCGCGGTGAAGCCCTTCGTGCCGCTGATCGCCAGCTTCCGCGCGTGCTCGCCAAAGACCCGCTTGATGCAGGCCACCTCGTTGGCGTCGTTCATCTGCGTCGAGCTGGCGTGGCAGTTGATGTAGTCGATCGCCTCGGGCGGGACCTGCGCGTCTTGCAGCGCCTCGGCCATGCAGTGGCTCACGGATTCGCCGTCGGGGTGCGGCGAAGTCATGTGGTAGGCGTCGTTGTTCAGGCTGTAGCCGAGCACCTCCGCATAGATGTGGGCGCCGCGTCGCCGCGCGTGCTCCAGCTCCTCGAGGATGAGCGCGCCGGCCCCTTCGCCCATCACGAAGCCGTCGCGATCACGATCGAACGGGCGGCAGGCGAAGGCCGCAGGCTCGCCGGCCCAGCGGCTCATGGTGCGGATGAAATCGAACGAGGCGAAGGTGAGCGGTGCGAGCGGCGCCTCGGCTCCGCCGGCCACGATCACGTCAGCCATGCCGTCGCGAATGTAACGCAGCGCTTCGCCCACGGCCACCACGCCACTCGCGCACGAGGTGGAGTTCGTGGTGCCCACGCCGCGGAAGCCGCATTCAATCGCGATGTTCGAGTGCGCCGAGCCGCCGAAGACCTGCAGCGCGAGCGTGGGATTCACGCCGCGCGCGCCCTTTTTCAGGAAGCGCTGATGCTCCGCTTCCGCATTTGAAACGCCCCCGAGCGCGGTACCAAAGCTCACGCCGACGCGTGGCTGCGGCTGCTCGCGCGACCACGGAAATTTTGCGTCCTCGAGCGCCATGAGCGCCGAGGCCACGGCAAATTGCGCGAAGCGATCGAGCCGCTTCAGGCGGTGCGGCGGGAAGAATGCCGCCGGGTCCCAATCGCGAATCTCGCCGGCGCAAACGGCCTTGCAGTCGCCCGGCTCGAAAAACGAAAGCCGGTCAATGCCGCTGCGGCCCGCGCGGATGCTTTGCCAGAACGGCTCCTTGCCGATGCCGCAGCAGGTGATGGGCGCCACGCCCGTGATGACCACGCGCCGGCGGGAGGCGCTCATTTCACCACCTCCGGCTCATCAAAAGTGAGCACTTCCTCGGGACGCGGCGCCGGCGGGTACTCGATGTAATTCTGAAAGGAGCGCAGGGTCCGACCCGCGATCGAGTCGACGAATAATCTGCCGATCACCGGCTCGACGATACGCGCCAGCAGCGGAACGCGAAACTGCAGGCCGTGCACGATCTCCGCCCGGCAGCCCTCCCTGGCCGGTACCAGCGCCCATTTGACCTGCATCCCTTTGGTCCAGCCGCGCAGGTGCTCAAAGCGCATCTCCAGCGAGCGCCAATCCGCCTGGTACGAGGCGACCCACGAAATCGGCAGCCCGCGCAGCACGCACGTCATCCGCACGATCGCGCGCTCCCGGTCTTTGCCGAGAAACTCGATGGAGCGATAATGCGGCAGGATGAGCGGCCACCGCGCCAGGTCGCTCACGATGGCGAAAATCTTCTCTCGCGGTGCGCGAATCTGGATCGTGTTGGCGGTGTGCAAGTGCGGTCCGTGGAGGGTAGCCGGGCGGGAGCGGGCGTCAAATGCGGCGGCGGGTTCGTCGGCGGGCTCTTCCTCGCCCTCATCCTCATCCTCATCCTCAAATTCACGTCGGACTGCCGGCAACCTTAGTTTGAACATGAGGGAGAGGATGAGGGTGAGGATGGGGATGATCTGGTGCGCGGTGCCCACTGCCCACTGGCCACTTTCCGCATCCACTGCATACTTCCCCCAGTGCCCACCCGCGTCATTCTCCACGTCGATATGGATGCGTTTTACGCATCGGTGGAGCAGCGCGATCATCCGGAGTACCGCGGCCGGCCGCTGATCGTCGGCTCTCCGCCCGATCGCCGCGGGGTCGTCTGTGCTGCGAGCTACGAGGCGCGGAAGTTTGGCGTGCGCTCGGCTCTGCCTTCGCGCACCGCGGGAAAGCTTTGCCCGCAGGGCATCTTCATTCCGCCGCGGATGGATGCATACCGCGCGGAGTCGGCGCTGGTCATGGCCATCCTCCGCGAGTGCAGCGACGCGATGGAGAAAGTCTCCGTGGACGAGGCGTACCTGGAGCTCACGCCGCGCTTTGCCGAGCTGGAGCCGGATGAGGCACTCCGCGCCGCGCTGCCGATCGCGCGTGAGATCAAGGCACGCATCCACGCGGAGCGCCGGCTCACGGCGAGCATCGGCCTCGCGGGCAACAAATTTCTGGCGAAGCTCGGGAGCGATTATCAAAAGCCAAATGGGCTCACGCTCATCCCGGAGGAGGGGAAGGCGGAGTTTCTCGCGCCGCTGCCGCTCGGCCGCATCCCCGGTGTCGGGCCGGTCACGGAGCGGGAGCTGAACGAGCTCGGGCTGCAGACGATTGGCGACCTGCAAACGACCACGCTCGACCTCGCGCGCGTGGCGGGCTCCTTTGCGGTGCGGCTGCGGCGCCTCGCTTTTGGAGAAGACGAGCGGCCACTGGACCTGAGCGACGAGCGCAAGAGCATCAGCAGCGAGACCACTTTTTCCGAGGACACGGAGCATCGTCCCACGCTGCGCGATGCGCTGAAGGAGCTCTGCGCGGACGTGGCGGATTCGCTCGGCAAATACGGGCTCGGCGCGCAGACCGTGCAGGTGAAAGTGCGCTACAGCGATTTCACCACGCTCACGCGGCAGCTCCGCGTGGAGGATCCGGTGCTCTCGCAGCAGGAGATCTACCGGCTCGCGTGTCATTTGCTCGCGCGAGATAAGTTGGTGAAGCGCCCGCTGCGGTTGCTCGGCGTAGGCGTTTCGCACTTGGTCCCGCCGGGGACGCAGATGCGACTGGCGATTTGAATTGGAGATCTTTCGCCTCCGCTCCGCCCGCCTCCGCTCCGCTCAAGATGACAGGTTTGTTTCGTCGCTGCGCGGCACTTCGCGGCCTGTGTTCGCGCTCGACATTCCCGCGTCGCTCCCCGCACGGTGAAATGATCATGGCCGCGCCGCAGCCTCGCCCGATTTCGCCGGAGGAATTGCCTGCCCTCGCCGCGGCGGTGATCCAGCGCGCGAAGTTCCCCATGCTTTCCACGGTGGATGAAACCGGGCAGCCGCGCGTGCGCCCGGTCTCGCCCGTGCGCGTGGATGGTTTCACCATCTACGTGGCGAACCTGCGCTCGTATCACAAGACACGCGAGATCGCGGCCAACCCGAAAGTGGAGCTCTGCTATCTCGATGAATCGCACGACCAGGTACGGATCACGGGCGTGGCCAAAGTGCTCACCGATCGCGAGCTGCTCGATGAAATCTGGTCGGCCAATCCGCTGCTCCGGCGCTATCTGGGCACGCCCGATAATCCCGAGCTGATCGTTTACCAGATACAGCCGCAGCAAGTCCGCTTCATGCGCGAATGGGCGCTCGAATACCACGAGGTGCCGATCCGCTAACCCCCAACCATCCCCCCCTTTTGAATACCCAACTACCTATGAGCGAGGGTTCGTTTGATACACATCACAAGGCGCTGAAGATCAATCTGGACCCCCGCTTCTATGGCACCTTTGCCGAGATCGGCGCCGGCCAGGAGGTGGTGCGCTGGTTCTTCCGCGTCGGCGCCGCCGCCGGCACCGTGGCCAAGAGCATCTCGGCTTACGATATGGCCGTGAGCGATGCCATCTATGGCGACGCCGATCGCTACGTCTCCCGCACGCGCCTCCAGTCGATGCTCGATCTCGAGCTGAAGCTGAACGTCGAGCGGCTCGCGGATTCGCGCGGTGATACCACGGCCTTCTTCGTTTTCGCGGATACCGTCGCGGCGCGTTCCTTCCGCGGGACGAATGAGTGCCACGGCTGGATGGGTGTGAAATTCCAGAGCCATCCGCGCGATGAGCCCTCGCAGGTCATCATCCACGTGCGGCTGCTCGACGCCGAGGCCTCGCTCCAGCAGGAGGCCATGGGGATCATCGGCGTGAACCTCCTCTACGCGGCGTTCTTCCTGCACCACGACCCGGATCAGTTCGTGGAATCGCTCCTCGATAAACTGACCACCGGCCGCATCGAGATCGATATGATCGAGTTCTCCGGGATTGAGTTCCGCATGGTGGATAACCGCCTCATGAGCCTCAAGCTGGTGCAGCTCGGCCTCTCCGGCGCGGCCATGTTTGGCGCGAACCGCGCCGTCTTGCAGCCCTCCGAGGTCCTTCACAAACACGCCGTGCTCGTGGAGCGCGGCTCATTCCGGCCCGTCACGCATGTGAATCTCGACATGCTCAACTGCGCGATGGAGAAATTCACCACCGACCCAGCGGTGAAAGGGAAACCGATCATCGAGGTGATGGAGATCACCATGCGAAACCTGCTCGCGAGCGGGCAAATGGATCGCCGCGATTTCCTCGCGCGTGCGGATGTCCTCGCGGCCTGCGGCAAAGTGGTGCTGATCTCGGATTACTTCGAATACTACCGGCTGGCGGCGTATCTCGCGCGGCAGACGAAAGAGCGGATCGGCATCGTCATGGGCGTCCCGAGCCTCAGCGAGCTCTTCGACGAGAAGTATTACACCACGCTGCCCGGCGGCATCCTCGAGTCCTTCGGCCGGCTCTTTAAGAATGAGCTCAAGCTCTTCGTTTATCCCTTCCGGCCAAACGGCGAGCCGGAGCTGAAGACGATCGATAACCTCGAGGTGCCGCCGCAGCTTCGTCCGCTCTACGAGTATCTCCGGCAGCGCGGCTCATTCGTCCACCTCGATAACTTCAAGCCGGAGTACCTCGGGATCTTTTCCCGCGATGTGCTCAAGCGCATTTCCTCCGGCGAGGATTCGTGGGAGGAAATGGTGCCGCCACAAGTCGCGGACGTCATCCGCAAGCGCGGCCTCTTCGGCCACCCGCGGGAGGTGTCGTCGATCCACGGGTAGTCATCGAGTCGCGTTTGATCGTTCCATCGTGAGCCGCCGAGAAACGTGACTTTGCGAGGCGCTCGGCGCTTCGTGGCAGCGTGTTCGAAAACGCGCGGTGGGGCGAGACGCTGTCGAGCCGTAACTTGTGGTGCGGCCAGGCGGCGGGCGGTGCGGAGCTTCGGTCACCGAACAACGTGAAAGTCGTTTTTTCTCTAAACTTGCGCGTGCAGGACCGCTGCTGGACTGGTGAGCTCGACGTCAATCTCCCAGCCGTGCGTCTGCCTATCCGGCCCCCACGAACCGAAGAATCTCGTCGTCGGAGCGTCGGCTTTCTTCACGTACGGCGGGCTATTGTAAAGGTAGCCGCCCTTTCGGAGCATTTCGGTTTTGTTCGCAAAGTGAAACGCTGGAGGAATGTCCAGACTCACGCGAGGCGCGGGCGGGGAAGTGAGCGTGGAGCAGCCCGCGAAAAGTAAGGCGGCTAATGCCCAGGTCAGCAATTGCGGTTTCACTTGGAAAGTTCGCGGTAAAAGTACGTCGTGCTGCACAGCCCGCCCTCCGGAAACAGCGCATACCCAGGGATGGCGCCGACCTTCACCCAGCTGAGGCGCTCATAGAGTCGCTCGGCGTCGCCGCCGGTGACCGCATCGAGCACGAGGAGCGATTTGCCGCAATCGCGCGCCATGTTTTCGGCCGCGCGCATGAGCGCGGCGCCGAGGCCCTGTCGGCGGGCGCGCCGGTGGACGAGCATCTTGGCGAGATCCGCCCGGTGAGGCTGGTTTTCGGGCTGGGCGAGAATGAGCTGGACCGTGCCGCAGATACCTTGGGCATCCTCAGCCACGAGGAGCGCGCGTCCGCCACGGTGCACGCCGCTGGCCACATCGCTCCAGAAAGAGCGCGCGCGCTCGCGGCTGAGCGGAAGCATGAAGCTGACCGAAGCGCCGCCTTCCACGCAGTCAATGAGCAGGTCCGCGAGGCCTTCGACCTCGGCGGCGCTGACGGAGGTGAGCCGGCGGAGGGTGAAGGCGGGATTCATGAGTATGGTGGGATTGCGCAGCCGTACACGACGCGGGAGACCCTGCATATCTGCGCATCTTTCAAATGCCGACCTCCCATCGTTTCTTGATCAGTCTAGTGCCACGGTACACGCTTGAGAGGGCGCTCCGATGAAGACCATCCAAGAGATTGCTGCCAGATTCAGCCTTCAACTGCCAGTCGCTTACGTCGAGTTCTTACTGAGCTTCCCGGCCGAACTTGAACATACGAAGCTCAACCTGGGTTGGTGCCAGGAGGCCATTTCGGATCGCTATCTACGCAAAGCGCCTGAGAGCATCGCTGAGCTCAACGACGATGTTCGGGCTCCCGGTGTTCCGTGGATAGACGATGACGGCCCGTGGCCTAACCATTTCTTCGTCATCGGCGACGACCAGTGTGGCAACTACTATGCTATCGACATACGAGCGGACGATGCGGCCGTATTCTTTTACGACCACGACGAAGGTTCATTCACCCTCGAGCACGAGAGCTTGGAAGCGTTTGCACGGCACCTTGTTCAGAAGACGTGTGACTTTAATGACAGCAAACACGAACGCTCCTAGCCTCGGAACCCGCCACTCTCCGTCACCCCGTCAAGAGGAGAAAATCGGCTGAGAATGGGTCGAGATCGGCTGAGATCGGCTGAGATCGGCTGAGAGCCGAAATGCCAAAAAACCCGGTGCTACCGTTTCGCCCATGCAAACGCCCACCGCAGAACTCGAAGCCCAAAACCCGAGCCGACCGCAGGGAGGCAGATCACGGGCGCCAGGCGGGATCAAACTCGAAACCCACTCCCCAAAACCGGAAGCGGCCGCCACCACAGAACCTGAAACGTGGAACTTGAAACCTGGAACTCTCGGGCCAAGCCAACCCGAAACTCGGAACCCAAAGCCCGAAACTCCTCGCCGCCCCGGCCGCCCCTCCCTCTCGACCTCCAGCCAACGGCGTCTCCTCACCGCCCTCATCGGCCAGACTGGCCGCTCCGATAGCGCCGCCGCTCTGGCCCTCGGCATCAGCACCTCCACCATCTCCCGCTGGAAACAGGAGCGGCCCGAGCTCGCCGAGCTCCTCCGCCAGGCCCGCGAGGAATTCCGCCAGCGCCAGCTCGACATTATCCGGGACGCCGCCGCGGCCGGCCCCTCCGGTTGGCGCGCCGCCGCCTGGCTGCTCGAGCGTGTCTTCCCCCAGGACTACGCCCCGCGTGCCGCCGAGCGCGAAAAATTCCAGCGCCTCTCCGAAACGAACGCCGCCGAAACCGAGCCGGAGCCCTCCGTCCATCCCGAATCAGCTCCCATTATTCCCGAAATTCCCATTTCCCAGCCCGCGCCACGCGCCTCCGCTCCTGAGCCCCCTTCCCAAAATTCCCAAAACCCACCAGCCTCCACGCCTCCCGCTCTCTCCCTCACCACTGCTGGAGCCTCATTCCTTCCCACCACCCGCACCGACTCCATCGCCAACGACATCGCGCGCACCCACCGCTCCCCGATCCACCATCCCAAACACCCCTCGCCCCTCGCTACCCAAATCCTCGCCTAACGCCGCCGCAGCTTAGTCGTCCGGCTTCCGGCTTCCGGCTTCTGGCCACTGGCCACTGGCCTCTGGCCCCTGCCTACCAGGCGCCGTGCCACCACCCACTCGACACTCGACACCCGCCACTCGACACTCTCCGGCTGCACGGCCCGTAAACATCGTGCGAATTTGTCTCGCGCGTTTTTGCAGAAATGCCTAGGAAGGCCGGCAGATTGCGTTCGCAGTTATCTGAGCCCAACCCAGCGCGCATGCGAAAAGCCCACCTCCTCCTTCCTGGCACGTTGGTGCTAGGCCTCCTGGCCCTCGTCACTTTTTCCACGCTGCGAGGTCAGCAGCCTCCGCCGCCAGCCGATCCTTTCCCGGAAAAGCCGATCGTGGTGAAACCCGGCCTGGAGAAGGGCAAACCGGCGGAGACCACGCCCGCACCATCGAGCGCTCCAGCCACCCCCGTCGCCCCGCGCACGCCGGTGATGAAGCCCACCCAGGACACGGTGATTCCGGACAGGACGATCATCGTGAAGCCGCCCACCGATGACACGCTCAAGCCGAATCTGGTTCCCTCGGACAAGCCGGGCCCCACGATTCCGCCGACGACCACCGTCACCGTTCCAGCCAAGAGCCTGCCGAAGACGGGCGGCGTGACGGAAGGCCTGGGGCCGGAAACTTCGATCACCTATATCGCTCCCGACGCGCCGCGCCCGCCGCGCAATCTCATCGACCAGACCCAGGAGGAGGCGAACCGGAAGAGCGTGGGGTGCATGGATTGCCACAAGACCACGGACGCGAAAACGATGCACATCTCGCCCTACGTGGTGCTGGGCTGCACGGACTGCCACGGCGGCAATCCGAAGCGCGGGCTCACACTCACCGAGGCGCACGTCAAGCCGCTCAACCCGCAGTTTTGGCTCACCTCTGCGAATCCGGCCAACGCGACGGTGCTGCTGAACCACGAGTCGCCGGAGTTCCTCCGCTTCATCAATCCCGGCGATCTCCGCGTCGCGGACCAGGCGTGCGGCGTCTGCCACGGCGACATCGTACGGCGCGTGCCAAACTCGATGATGAACCACGGCGCCATGCTCTGGAACGCCGCCGCCTACAATAACGGCGCGATCCAGAAAAAGAACCCGATCGTGGGCCAGGCCTATGGGCAGGATGGCGTGCCGCTGCAACTGAACCCGCCCTTTGCCCCCACCGCCGAGGAAACCCGCCGCTACGGCTGGCTCCCGATCCTCCTGCCGCTGCCGCGCTTCAACCGCGCGCAGCCGGGCAACGTCTTCCGCATTTTCGAAAAAGGCCAGTTTGAGCCGCTCTTTCTGGGCTCGCCCACGCTCGACGAGCCGCCGGGCAAACCGGAGAAACGCCTCTCCGAGCGTGGCTACGGCACGCTGCTGCGCGTGGACCCGACGATCCTCGGCGCGCAAAAGACGCGACTCCACGATCCAATGCTCCAGTTCATGGGATCGAACGATCACCCCGGCGATTACCGCAACAGCGGCTGCACGGCGTGTCACGTGATGTACGCCAACGACCGCTCGCCGACGAATTCCGGCTGGTGGAGCCGCTTCGGCAACCAGGGGCTCAGCTTCTCGAAGGATCCGACGATCGCGAAAAACGAGCGCGGGCACCCGATTTTTCACCAGTTCACCCGCTCGATCGGCTCCTCGCAGTGCATGAACTGCCACATGCACCAGGGCAACCTTTTCGTGAACCCGTTCCTCGGCTACATCTGGTGGGACCAGGAAACCGAGGGCAAGCACATGTACCCGAAGGAGCAGCACGATCCGACGGACGACGAGCTGGTCCTGAAGACGCGCGGCAATCCCGAGGGCGCGGTCGCCCGCGGCCTTTGGAGCGATCTCAATTTTCTCGAAAAAGTCTCGGAGCTGAACCCGCAACTGAAAGACACCCAGTTTGCCGATTACCACGGTCACGGGTGGAACTACCGCGCGGTCTTCAAGAAGGACAAAAAGGGCAACCTGCTCGATATCGACGACAACAAGATCCCGCACGGCGACTTCAAAAACGCGGTGCACCTGAATGACATCCACCTCAAGAAGGGGATGCAGTGCGTCGACTGCCACTTCGAGGTGGAAGTGCACGGCAACGGGATCCTCTACGGCGAACCGCGCAACGTGACCACGATCACGTGTGTCGATTGCCATGGCACCGTCGAGGCACGCCCGACGCTGATTACCTCCGGCGCGGGCGGCACGTGGGATGGCCACAGCCGCAAGACCGAGCCGGTGAATCTTGCGACGCTCTCCACGCCGTTCGGCCCGCGGTTCGAATGGGAAGACGTGGTCGACGTCACCACCGGCAATGTGAAGGTCGACGATCGTCAGCGGCCGATCCGCCGGCTTTACCAAAACTCGAACATGGGCAAAGGCGTGCGCTGGGAAGTGCCGCAGACCGTGGATGTGATCGACCCGCTTTCGCCGAAGTACAACGCGAAGGCTCGCTACGCGAAGACCCTGCTCCGCGACGGCGTATCCTGGGGCAAAGTGCCCGCGACTGCCGAGGCGTGCGCACGCGACCTGGCGCACTCGAACAAGGCGATGGACTGCCAGATTTGCCATAGCTCCTGGGCCACGAGCTGCTTTGGCTGCCACATGCCGTTGAAGGCCAACCAGCACGTGCCACTGAATAAGTACGAAGGCGTGATGGACCGCAACTACACCACGTACAATCCGCAGGTGGTGCGCGACGATGTCTTCCAGCTCGGCATCGATGGGACGGTGAAGAAGCATCGCATGGCGGTCCTCCGCTCCTCGAGCGCGGTGGTCGTCTCCTCGCAAAACTCCAACCGCGAGTGGGTCTACTCGCAGATCCAGACGGTGAGCGGCGATGGCTACTCGGGCCAGGCGTACAATCCGCATTTCCCGCACACGACGAGCGGCCGCGGCACGACGAAGGGCTGCACGGACTGCCATCTGTCGAAGAACAACGATAACAATGCCTGGATCACCTCGCTGCTCGGGTTCGGCACCGGCTCCGTGAACTTCTTCGGCCGCTACGCCTGGTGCGGCGGCGAGGATGCGCTGCACGGCGTGATCTGGACCGAGCCGGATGAGCCGCAGGCGGCGATCGGATCCTCCTTCCACAAGACGGTCTACCCGCGGAACTACGATAAGCACGTGGCCAACGGGCGCATTTTGAAAGAGGCGTACGAGCATCACGCCCGCGAGATCAACGATCTCACCCTGCGCGCGGAGTACCTTTACACGGCGAATGGCCCCGCCGGGCTCGAGGTCTTCGACGTCGCGCAGATCGATCAAAAGGGCTTCTCGGAGCGCATCGTTTCCTCGCCCGTCTCGCCACTGGGCCAGCGCACGTGGGTGCGGACGAAATTCGCCGTGGCCGTGGCGTTGCCCTTTCCAGCACAGTGGGATCCGAAGCTTGGAATTCACGTGACTTGAAGTCGCG
>JADMIO010991015.1_pt1 | contig 48310 bp, 44 predicted proteins | sample 8958161 | NCBI WGS metagenome assembly JADMIO01 (sample SAMN16585339, study PRJNA669376) | soil metagenome | isolation source: Crop rotation soil | place: USA: Cullars Rotation, Alabama | collected 2011
CGCGACAACTTGTCCACGTGGAATTCTAAGCTTAGGATCCCAATGTGCTGGAAAGCCGCAATAGGCCGTCCACGTCGGGGGAAAGCGGGGTCATGATGGCACCGGGGGTGGGGCGGGGGCGCCGCCGAGAGCGGCGCGGATGTGATCGTCTGTATACTTAATGCGCGATGAACCGGAGGAAGTCAAACCGTCCGGGGCAAGTGCGTTACGGCCCGTCACGCGGCGGCCACGCCGGCCCTTCTTGGGCTTGTGCGGGTCGCCCGATTTGCCTATAGCCCTGGGGCGTCCCGGGATCGACTGACGGCGAAGGACCGCCATGAGCTTGGAGACCCGCCCCGCCTGCCTCGCCCGCAATCTCGCCGGGTTCGTCGCGTGGATCGCCCGCCACCCGCAGGCCGTCCTCGGCGCCGCGCTGGCGTTCACACTGGCCGCCGTCTTCGTCGCCCTCACCCGGCTCGAATACCACACCCAGCGCAACGACCTGCTCAGCCCCGACAAGCCGTGCCAGAAGCGCTGGCAGCGCTACCTCGACACGTTCGGGGACGACGACGACATGGTGGTCGTCGCCGAGGGCACCGACCGCGCGCGCATGACGGCGGCGGTCGAGGCGGTGGCCGAGCGGGTCACCGCGCGGTCGGACCTGTTCGACCGGGTGTTCTACAAGGTCGATCTGCGGCACGTCCGCGACCGGGCGATCCTGCACCTGCCGGCCGACCAGCTCGAAGCCATCCGCACTCGCACCGACCGCATGGAGCCGCTCCTGGGTCCGGTCTGGCCGGTGGCCTGGCGCATGCTCTCGGTGCAGTCGCTGCTCACCAGCGCGAGCCTGGCGCTGGAAGCCCGCGCCGCCGGCCACGAACCGTCCCCCGCCGACCGCGACCTGCTGGCGCAACTCCCGGCCGTCGCCGCATCTGCCGCCGACACCCTCGCCGACCCGGCGAAGTACCGCAACCCGTGGGCACTGACGGGCGATGCCGGGACGACCCCGGTTGCTCGCCAGGAAGACCCGCTCGCCGTTCCGCAATACTTCTTCACCCCCGACGGGTCGCTGGCCCTGTTCACCTGCCGGCCGAAGAAGACGGCGGGTTCATTCACCCCCGCCAAGGAAGCCGGCGCCGCGATGCGGACGATCCTCGACGAGGTCGGACCGCGGTTCCCCGACGTGTCGCTCGGGCTGACCGGCATGCCGGTGCTCGAAAGTGACGAGATGGCCCTGTCCGACACCGACTCGAAGCGTGCCTCGTGGCTGGCGCTGGTCGGCGTCGCGGTGCTCTACCTCGTCGTCTACCGCGGGTTCCGCTACCCGCTGCTGACGATCACCACGCTGGTCGTCGGCACCGTGTGGGCGCTGGGCTGGGCGACGATCACCGTCGGGCACCTGAACATCCTGTCGGCCACGTTCGCGGTCATGCTCATCGGCATGGGCGACTACGGGGTGCTGTGGGTCGCCCGCTACGACGCCGCCCGTCGGGCCGGCGAGTCGGTGGCCGAGGCCCTGCGGCAGACGGCCGAGCGGACCGGGCCGAGCATCCTCACCGCCGCCGCGACGACCGGGCTGGCGTTCTTCGCCGTCATGCTGGCGGACTTCAAGGCGGTCGCCGAACTCGGGTGGATCGCCGGCAGCGGCGTGCTCCTGTGCGCCGCCAGTTGCATCGTGCTGATGCCCGCGATGCTGGTGCTGGTGGAGCGCCGGGCGAGCGGCCGGCGTGAGCCGGCTGTTACGACGGAGAACAGCGGACTCACGTCCGCCGCTCGCCGGGACACCCTCCCCTTCCCCTCCGCGTGGTTCCCCGGGCTGGCGGGCCGGCCGCGGGTGGTGCTGGGCGTGGCGGCGGCGCTGCTCTTGGTTTGCGGTGCGTTCGCCACCCGGCTGAGCTACGACCACAACCTGCTGAACCTCCAGGCCCGCGGACTGGACTCGGTGAAGTGGGAGCACGAGCTGATGGGCAAGGCCGCGGGGGCGACGTGGGACGCCCTGAGCATCGCCACGAGCCGCGACGAGGCCCTGGCCCTGAAGGCGAAGTACGAGGCGCTGCCCGAGGTGGGGCACGTGCTGGCCGTGACGGACCTGGTGCCGGGCGACCAGGAGCGGAAGCTGCCGATCGTCCGCGGCATTCACGACCGGCTGCGGGACTTGCCCGCCGCGGACCGCCTGCCCTTGCCGTCCGGCTCGCAACCGGCGGCGACGAAGGAACTGGCCTCGCGGGTGGAGCGGCTCGCCGCCGGTGACACCGCACTGGCCCGCGCTGTTGCCGGGTTGGCCGCCGCCGTCGAGAACTGCCCGTACGCCGTGGACCGGCTCCGGGAGTTCGACCGCCGGCTGGCCGCCGACCTGGCCGCCGACCTGAACCAGCTCAAGGCCGTCTCGCGCCCCGCCCCGATCACGTTGGATGACGTGCCGCCGGCGTTCCGCGAGCGGTACGTCGGGGCGAACGGCGAATACCTCGTCCGGGCATTCGCGCGGGACAGCCTGTGGGATTACCCCGCCCTGGAGCGGTTCACCACCGCGGCCAGTTCGGTCGATCCGGAGGCGACCGGCCGGGCGTTCGGCACGCTCGAAGGGCTGCGGGTGATGAAGGTGGGCTTCGAGTGGGCCGCGGCGTACGCCCTGGCCGCCATCGTGCTCGTCCTGTTGCTCGATTCGCGGCGGCTGGCGGACCTGGCGCTCGGGCTGTTCCCGCTGGCCGCCGGGATGGTGCTGACGCTCGGGGTGATGGGACTGTGCGGGGTGTCGCTGAACCCGGCCAACATGATCGCGCTGCCGCTGATCGTCGGCGTCGGAGTGGATAACGCCGTCCACGTGCTGCACGACTACCGGAACCGGTCGGGCCGGGGTGCGTATCGGCTCGGGGCCGCGACCGGCCGCGGGGTGCTCATCAAGGGGCTGACGACTGTGCTGGGGCTGGGCATGCTCGTGACCGCCCGGCACCAGGGGATGGCAAGCCTGGGCCTGGCATTGATGCTGGGGGTGAGCTTCTGCATGATCGCGGCGCTGGTGCTGCTGCCGGCCGTGCTGCGCCTGCGCGACCTGCGCCGCCGGCCCCAGGCGGTCGCGGGAACGGTGAAGCCGGCGGTGGCCGCGCTGCCGACCGCACAGGCGGCGTGAACCGCGGTGCCGTCCGAGCCGGAAGCGTGAGCGACGGTCAAGTAAGACCGTCGCTCACGCTTCCGGCTCGGACGGATCGGCATTACCTTCCGCCGGTGAGGCTCTTCTCGAATTGCACGAGGTTGTCGCCGCGGTCGGCGTCCCAGCGGATGCCGACCACGTCGTAACCCAGCTCGATGGCCAGGTGCAGCATCGGCCGGTGCGCGTTGTGGCACTCCAGCCGGATCGATTCGTAGTCGTGCTGGGTCGCCCAGCTCTGGGCCGCCTCCATGAGCTGCGAGCCGATGCCCATGCGGCGGAAGTCGGGCAGCACCCCGTAGAACCACGCGAAGAACGTGTCGGGCTTCAGCTCGAAGCCGAGGAAGAACCCGGCCGGCTTGTCCTTGACCCGGGCGACCATCTGCAAGACGTTGTAGCGCCCCAGGTACCGCCGGCGGAACGAGTCGATCGTCTTCGCCGGCCGGAAGATTTGGTTGTACATGTCCACGATCAGGGGCAGGTCGTCCACCCCGACCACGTCGATCACCGCGTCCGCCATGGCAGCAATTCTCTTTCTCGAACGTCCGGCGACATTTGCCGCTCGCGGAGCGAGCGGCCGACTCTTGCCGGACGGTTAGCGATCCGGCCGGTGCAGGCCGGCCACGACGTCATCCCATGACGGCACGTTCCAGTTGGCGATCAATTCGCGGAGCAACTCGCCGCCGGTGTCTTCGTCGGCGTCGGTCTCGCGCGACAGGGGTTGGATTTCCACGTCGTCCTCGGTCTCGTCGTAACCGGACTCGGATTCGGCGGCCTCGGCCTCGTCGGGTTCGGTGGCCGCCTCCGCGCCCTCCGGTTCGGCAACTTCCATACCGTCTGTGGCGCCGGCGGCTTGCCCGCTGCCCTTGCGGCGACGACGGCGGCGCCGGCGGCGCTTCCGACCGGTGCCCGGCTGGCCGTCATCCGGGGCGCCCGGTTCGGCCTCGCCGGTGCCTTCCGCGGCCTCGGCCTCATCGACCTCGCCGATGTCCTCGGCGAAGCCGGCCTCGTCCTCGGCCGCCTCAGGGCTGGCGGCGTGCGCGGACTCGGCGGGCGTCGGATCGGAAACCGACGGGCGGTCGCGTTCCAGTTCGCGGGCCAGTTCCGCCCAGTCGTCCTCGTTTTCGGAGACGTTGGCCATGATGATCCGGGTATGAATGCGAAACGCCGTGGTCCCACGGCAGACGCCCGGGACGCACGGTCGGGGGAGGGTGGCGAGCCGTGATGGGAATGATTCTATCGCGCCGCCGGGAACATGGGAACATCCGAGGCGTCAAGAACCCACGAGCGGGCCGCCGATCCGCGGGCCACGTTGACCTCGATCACCCGGTCGCCCGGCTCGGCCCCGAACGCCGCAACCAGTGCCGCAGCGACGGGTTCGCCTTCGGGCAGGTCATCGCGGGGCACCAGGAACACGTCATCCGGCCAGTTCGCGCCCGCCCTGAGTCGCTCCGTCACCGCCTCCCACGCCTCGGCCGGCAGCGGCAAGCCGGGCAGCAAGCGGCTCAGCACGTCCCCGAGTGCCTGCTCCAGACACGCCCGCGGGGGCAGAAGGTAAAACGTCGCCATGCCCGGTTCCGTCCGTGGGGTAACGAATGCCACCGGGATGATCGGAGACCGGGATGAGGAATCTGAGTGGGGCAAGGGAAGGGCGCGTGATCGCACGAGTGGCGCGACCGGAGAATCGGAACAACCGTCGCGGCTACACCAGGTTCTTGATGAGCACCCGCGACTTGCGGCCGTTGGCCTCGTACTTCTCGCGGCGGCTCGGGGGCAGGTCGTCGGGCGTGCCGAGCTGGAACCCGCCCTTCTGGACGAAGTAGTTGACCGCCTGCGTCGAGAGGGCGACGAGCTTGGCGATGCCGCGGGCGCGGGCCACGTTCTCAGCGTAGTGGATGAGCCGGCCGCCAATGCCCTGGTTCTCGTACCGGGCATCCACGAACACGCTGGCTAGCTCTGCCATGTTCTGCTCGGGGTAGCTGTGCAGGGCGCAGCAGGCCACCGGGTTGCGGTCCACCTCGAAGACGAAATAGTCCCCGATGATCTTCTCCAGCTCGGCCCGTGTCCGCTTCACCAGTTCGTCGTTCTGGACGCCCTGCTGAATCAGGTTGTGGACCGCCCGCACGTCCTTCTTCTGGGCCTGTCGGATCGCCTGGTACTCGTTGGCGTAGATCAGGGTGCCGATGCCCTCGTTGGAGAACACCTCGCCCAAAAGCCCCTCCTGCTCGCGGCCGTCGATGATGTGGACGCGCTCGATCCCCTCCTTGCCGGCCCGGATCGCGTGGGCCAGTTTGGTCACCGTCTCGGGGGAAAGGTCGGCCTTGCGGCGCTTCAGGAACGCCTCCGCCTCCTGCACGGTCATCTGGCGGACGACGCCGCGCGGCCCACGAACCCCGCCCTCGGTGTTCAGGTAGATGAGCTTCACGGCCCGGAGTGCCTTGGCCAGTTCGACGGCGACGGCGTCCGAGTTCAGGCGGAACGAGTTGCCGGTGCCGTCGATGCCGACCGGGGGGATGACCGGGATGATGTCGTGCTCCATGAGCGTCTGGAGCAGCCCGGTGTCCACCCGCTCGATCTTGCCGGTGAACAGGTAATCGACGCCGCCGAGGATGCCGGCCGGGTGCGCGACCACGGCGTTGGGGCAGACGCCGCGCAGGTCGTTGGCCGACAGCCCTTCGAGGATCTCGTGGCTGACGCGGTTGGCGGCGGTGATGGCGACCTGAAGGGTTTCGCGGTCGGTGACCCCGGTGCCGTCCACGTCCGACGGCGCGACCTGCATCCGCTCGGCGTACCGCCGGATCTGGTGGGCCGCGCCGTGGACCAGGGCGACGCGGATGCTCAGGCTCCGCAGCAGGGCGATGTCGAGCAGGAGGTTCGGGAAGTTGTCGTCCTCCACGACCGCGCCATCGACGGCGATGACGAACACCCGGTCGCGGAACCGGGGGACGTACCGCAGGATTTCGCGGAAGTGGGTCAGCCGCTCGTGCATCGGAGTGCCGGGGTCTGTCGGGTTCGCGGTCCGCGGTTAGAATACACCGGCACTCCGCCGCGACGATAGGCCGGGCCGTTGGATCAACAAGTGCCGCCCGGTGCCCGGGACGCCCGGGCGGGCATAAAGTAGGGGTGCGAACCCGGCGGACCGGGGCAACACGACACAGGCACCACCATGCCCACGAAGAAAGAGTTGGACTGCCAGCCGGTCTCGTTCATCGGGGCGTACCACCTCGACGACCGGTCGGTGTGCGACGACTTGGTCGCGCTCTTCGAGGCGCACCCCGAGGCGCACCTGCGGGGCACGGTCAACACGTCCGACGGCGGCAGTAGCGTCAACAGCGAGGTCAAGGATTCGGTCGAAATGATCTTCTACCCCAACTCCCCCGCGATGCCGTTCATCCGGTACCTGCAGGAACTGCAGAAGTGCATCAAGGAGTACATCGCCGAGTACGCGTACTGCGACGCCTACGCGCCGTGGACCATCGTCGAGGGCACCAACCTGCAATACTACCCGCCCGGGGCCGGCTACAAGGTCTGGCACACGGAGCGGATCAACGCCGCCAACGTCATCGCGTCGCGGCACCTGGCGTTCATGACGTACCTCAACGACATCACGGACGGGGGCCAGACGGAGTTCTTCTACCAGAAGGCGCTGGTGCAGCCCGAGAAGGGGCTGACCCTGATCTGGCCGGTGGACTGGACCCACACCCACCGCGGGGTCGTGTCCAACACCCAGGAAAAGTACGTGATCACCGGCTGGCTGAATTTCGTGTCCTGACCCGCCCCGCGGCCGGGTCCGTCTCCCAACTTTCCCAGCGAGTTGTCCCCATGCCAGAGAACGTCGTCATCGTCGGGTCCGGGCCGGCCGCCTGGACGGCCGCCATCTACGCCGCCCGGGCCAACCTCCGGCCGCTGGTGTTCCAGGGCAACCCGGACGACGACCGCAACCGCATCAACGGCACCCTGCCCCTGGGCCAACTCGCCCTGACCACCGAGGTCGAAAACTTCCCGAGCTGGCCGAGCGGCGACACCCGCCAATATCTCAAGACCGCGCTGAAGCCGGACGACCCCGACTTCCCGTACTGGGTCTCGGCCGACAAGCCGCAGCCGACACACGGGATCAACGGCCCGGAACTGATGGCCCTGATGCGCCAGCAGGCGGCGAACTTCGGCACCCGCATCGAGTCCAAGGACGTGGTGAAGGTCGAGCTGAAGAAGAAGCCGTTCGTCATCACCACCCACGACAAGCAGTCGGTCGAAACTCACACGCTGGTCATCGCCACCGGGGCGCGGGCGAACTACCTCGGGCTGCCCAGCGAGGACAAGTACAAGAACCGGGGCGTCTCCGCCTGTGCCGTCTGCGACGGGGCCTTGCCGCGGTTCCGGGACAAGCCCATCGTGGTCGTCGGCGGCGGCGACTCGGCCGTCGAGGAGGGGGCATACCTGACCAAGTACGGCAGCCGGATTCACATGCTCGTGCGGCGCGACGTGCTGCGGGCCAGCAAGATCATGCAGGACCGGGCGCTGACCAACCCCAAGATGGAGATCCACTGGCACACCGAGGTCGATGAGGTGCTCGGCGACGACAAGAAGGGTGTGACCGCCGTGCGGGTCAAACAAAACCAGACCGGGGCGAAGAAGGAGATCGAGGCAGCCGGGCTATTTCTGGCCATCGGCCACACGCCCAACGTCGGCTTCCTCGGCGGGCAGGTGGAGTTGACGGAAAAGGGTTACATCCGGTGGACGACGCTGGGCCGGACGTACACCAGCGTCGAGGGCGTGTTCGCCGCCGGGGACGTGGCCGACGACTACTACAAGCAGGCGATCTCGGCAGCCGGCACCGGCTGCATGGCCGCGCTGGACGCCGAGCGGCATTTGGCGCACCACGCGCTACTCTGAAAGACAATAGCCACGGATGAACACGGATGGAACACAGATAAAGCCATGCTGAGTCTTATCTGTGTTCCATCCGTGTTCATCCGTGGCTCAAGATTTCGTCAGAACCGCGGCGGTTCCTTGCGGACCAGTTCGTTGGCGAAGTCGAGGCTGTCGAGGGTGCCGGCGTCGGTCCAGTAGCCCTCCAGCACGCTACAGCCCATGCGACCCTGCTTGAGGTAGTGGTTGTTCACGTCGGTGATTTCCAGCTCGCCGCGGCGGCTCGGCTTGAGCGTCTTGATCAGCCCGAACACGTCGGGCGGGTAGATGTAGATGCCCACGACCGCCAGGTCGCTCTTGGGCTGCTCGGGCTTCTCCTCGATGCCGACGACGCTGTCCCCCTTCAACTCCGCCACCCCGTAGCGGCCGGGGTCCGGCACCTGCTTCAGACCGATCCACGCCCAGTCGGGCCGGCTGTTCGCCTTCTCCATCAGCGGCACCAGCGGGTCGCGGAAGATGTTGTCGCCGAGCAGCACGCATGCCCGGCTGCCGGTGCAGAAGTGCTCGGCCAGCCCCAGCGCCTGCGCGATGCCGCCGGCCTCGTCCTGCACCCGGTAGGTCAGCCGGCAGTTGTGGTCGCGGCCCGAGCCGAGCAACTCGACGAAGTCGCCCATGTGCTCGGTGCCGGAGACGAGCAGGACTTCCTGGATGCCCGCCCCGGTCAGCTTCTTGAGCGGGTGGTAGACCATCGGCCAGGGGCCGACCGGCAGCAGGTGCTTGTTGGTGACCCTGGTCAACTCGCCCATGCGGGTCCCCTTCCCGCCGGCCAGAATCACCCCGCGGATGGCCATTTCCCAGTCCCCGTAGTCGGGCTGTGCCCGACATAGGTGTACTTGAACGTCGGGCACAGCCCGACTACGAAAGCCGACCGTACTGCTTCTCGTAGTAGCTCAGATAATCCTTGTTCTTGATCGCAGCGATCCAGGCGGAGTTGGCCGCGTACCAGTCGATGGTCTCGCGCAGGCCGCGGTCGAACGTCATCTGGGGGGACCACTCGAGTTCCCGCTCGGCCTTGGCGCAGTCGATCGCGTAGCGGCGGTCGTGCCCGGGCCGGTCCTTGACGTAGCGGATGAGCGTCTCGGGCTTGCCCAACAACCCCAGCAGCGTCTTCGTCAGGTCGAGGTTGGTCTTCTCGCAGCGGCCGCCGAAGTTGTACACCTCGCCGGGCTTGCCGTGCCGCCACGCCGCTGCGACGCCCCGGCAGTGGTCGAGCACGTGGATCCAGTCGCGGACCTGCAACCCGTCGCCGTAGACCGGCACCGGCTCGCCGTTCATGAGGTTGGTGACGAACAGCGGGATGAGCTTCTCGGGGAACTGGAACGGGCCGTAGTTGTTCGAGCAGCGGGTGATGACGGCCGGCAGCCCGAACGTGTGGTGGTAGGCCCGTACCAGCAGGTCGGCCGCGGCCTTGCTCGCCGAGTACGGGCTGTTGGGCTGAAGCGGCGTCTCCTCGGTGAACAGCCCGGTCGCATCTAGACTTCCGTACACTTCATCAGTACTGACTTGCACGAAGCGCTTCACCCCGAACTCGCGGGCGGCGTCGAGCAGGGTCTGGGTGCCCAGGACGTTGGTGCGGACGAACGGCCCCGAGTCCTGGATGCTGCGATCGACGTGGCTTTCGGCGGCGAAGTTGATGACGTCGGTGACCCCGAGCCGCATCGCGGCGCGGACCTGCTCGCGGTCGGTGATGTCGCCCCTGACGAACGTGTACCGCGGGTGCCGGGCCACGTCCGAGAGGTTCGCCAGGTTGCCGGCGTAAGTGAGGCAGTCGAAGTTGACGACGGCGGTGTCCGGGTCGCTCGCCAAGAGGTGGCGGACGAAGTTCGACCCGATGAACCCGCACCCGCCGGTGACCAGAACCTTGGACATTCGCGGACCCCACCCCGGATCGTCGCACGGACACAATACCAGTGTGATTTAGCACAAAGCCCACCCCCGGGCGAGCCGGGGCGGGCAACGGGGGTGCCGGCGGCCCGGCATCACTCGACGCCGACGGCCTCGCCGGTGTCGGCGGGGGTGGGGGTGGCGGGGGTGTTGGAGATCGCGTCGCGGTCGATCTTGTCCTTGTTCTTCTTGATCTTGGTGTGCAGGGTGTCGCGACTGATGTTGAGGAGCTTGGCCGCGTGCGAGACGTTGCCGCCGGTCTGCTTCAAGGCCCGCTTGATCGCCCAGATCTCGATGTCGTCCATGTTCAGGCTCGGCGGCAGGTCCACCGCCCTCTGGGTGGACGACGACGGCTCGGTCATCCCGGTCAGCGGGATGGCGTCGATGTCGAGCGTGTCGGACTCGCTCATGACCGCCGCGTTCTCGATGACCGCCCGCAGCTGGCGGACGTTGCCCGGCCAGCTATAGGCCTGGAGCTTGCGCATGGCGGCGGTGGTGAGCTTGAAGTTCCGCCGGCACTCGGCCGACACCTTGGCCAGGAAGAACCCGGCCAGTTCGGGCAGGTCCTCGGGGTGCTCGCGCAGCGGCGGGACGCGGATCTGGATGACCTTGAGGCGGAACAGGAGGTCCTGGCGGAACTTCCCGGCCTTCACCTCCTTCTCCAGGTCGCGGTGGGTGGCGGCGACGATCCGCACGTCCACCTTCACGTCGGCCGTCGAGCCGACCGGGCGGAACGCCTTGCCCTCGATGACCCGCAAGAGCTTCGCCTGGCAGTCCAGGGACAGCTCACCGACCTCGTCGAGGAAGAGGGTGCCCTCGTCGGCCTGCTGGAAGAGGCCGGGGTGGTCGCGGTCGGCCCCGCTGAACGCCCCCTTCTTGTACCCGAACAGCTCGGCTTCGAGCAGCGTCGGGGCGATGGCGGCGCAGTTGACCACCACCAGGGGGCCTTCGGCCCGGCGGCTGTTGCGGTGCAGCCCCAGGGCGACCAGTTCCTTGCCCGAGCCGCTCTCGCCCTGGACGAGGACGGTGAACGGCTGCGGGGCGGCCTTGAGGATCTGTTGCCGCAGGTGGGTGATGGGGGTGCTGCCGCCGAGGATGTCGTCGGCGGCCGGGGTGTGGCTGCGGAGCCGGTAGTTCTCGGCCTCCAGGGTCCGGCGGTTGCGGTGGATCTCCAGCCCGTGGGCGAGGAACCCGGCCACCGCCTCGACGAACCGCAGGTCGCGCTCGGCGAAGGCCCGGCCGGAGCGGTACACGTGCAGGGCGGCGAACGGCGCGCCGGACGCCTTCAGCGGGATGCAGACGGCGTCGGCGAACGCGGAGAGCGAGTCCGTCGGCGGGTGGGCGGCGGTCAGGTCGGGGAACAACCAGATCGTCTTGCCGTTCTGCTGGGCCTGGGCGGTCAGCCGCCTGGAGAGCGGAATGTCCACCGCGGCGGTCTCGGGCATGACCACCTTCGGGGTCGGGTCGTCCGGGTCCAGGCTCAGGTACCCCGCGACCCGGGCGGTGGTCTGGTGCAGGATGGCCCGCAGGGCCAGGGCGATCAGTTCGTGCGGGTTGTGGGTCTCGACCGCCTGGGTCATGAACCGGGTCAGGGCGGTCAACTCGTCCATGCGGAGTTGGGCGGCCGTCTCGTCGGGCGACGGCTCGCCGGGCACGAGCCGCTCGGCGGGGATCTCGTGGACCTTGGTGCTGGTGTGGATGTTGTCCGGGGGCGGCAGGCGCAAGGGTGGGTCGGCCGGCGGGGTCGCGGTGGCGGGCGGCTTGGTGGCGACCGTGGACCGCATCTCGGTGGCGAACCGCAGGACCACCTCGCCGATCTTGATCTTCTTGCCGTCGGCCAGTTCGGTCGCCCCGTTGACCCGCACCCCGTCCACCCGCGTCCCGTTCAGTCCGAAGTCCCGCAGGTGCCAGCGGCCCTCCTCGAAGTAGATCTTGGCGTGCAGCCGGCTGGCCAACTCGTCGCGCAGCACGACGGTGTTGTCGCGGCTGCGGCCGAGGGTGATCGCCTGGCCCGGGGAGAGGTCCAGCGCGTGCGGCGCGCAGTCGCCAGTTTCCAGGGTGATTCTCGCTCGCATGGGCCGACGAACTCCAGTGGGCCGGCGGGCGGGCTGGCGGGTTGAGTTCCTGCGCGAACGCGGAGAGGCAGCCGCCAGTCGTTCGCTACAGAAAACTTTAGCACGCGAATCGCCCGGTGGAACCCCCCTGTCGGGGTTACCGAACCGCGTCCCTGCGGGTAGGGTAATGGCGGACCCCCGGCGCGAGTGCGGGGGGTCAAGACTCCGAGGCCGAACTCATGCAATCCCGGATCGAAGGTGCCGCGTACGTCCTCGGGGACAACATCGACACCGACCAGATTATCCCGGCGCAGTACCTGACGTACAACCCCGCGATCCCCGCGGAGTTCAAAATGTTCGGCAAGTTCGCGCTCTGCGGCGTGCCGGACGGCGAGGCCGGGCTGCCCAAGGGTCACGTCCCCTTCCACGGCCCGGACGACGAGTTCGTCTCGCCCTACAAGATCGTCGTCGGCGGGAAGAACTTCGGCTGCGGGTCGAGCCGGGAGCACGCCCCGATCGCGCTGGCCGCCGCCGGCATCGTCGCCGTCGTCGCCGAATTCTACGCCCGCATCTTCTACCGGAACGCGGTCAACGGCGGGTACCTGATCCCGCTGGAGACGAAGACCCGGCTGATCGAGCGGGTGTGTACCGGGGACAAGCTGGTGATCGACATCCCCGCTCGGACGCTGACGAACACCACCAGCGGCGAGACGTTCGAGCTGCTGCCGCTGGGCGAAGTCGGCCCGATCATCGAGGCCGGCGGCCTGTTCCCGTACGCGCAAAAGGTGGGGATGCTCGGCCGCGAGTGAGGGTCAGTCAGGGGATTTCCCAGTCCTCCAGAACAAGCCCCGGCACGCGGGAGAACTCGTTGGTGTTGTGGGTCACCAGCGTGAGGCCGTTCGCAAGCGCGATGGCCGCGATCTCCAGATCCAAGTCGCTGATGGTCAATCCCTGGGCTTCGAGATGAACGCGGATCTCGGCGTACCGTCGAGCCGCCGTGTCGTCGAATGGCAGAGATAGGTACGGGGCGAGGAAGGCATCGACCAGCGCCTGCTCGGCAGTTGGGTTACGGCTTTTCGCGGCCCCGACACACAACTCGCCAACTACGACTGAACAAACCAGTAGATCGGCCGGCGGGCGTGCGGCCAACCGTGCCGAGACGAGTGGTTTCTTCCCTCTCATGGCGGCGATGCACACGTTGGTGTCAAGAAGGTATTTCATTCCTGATCCAAAGGCGGGATCGGCTTCGCCGGGCGACGGGGCGGGGCTTCAAACGTCTCGTCGGTGAGTGAGCCAATTACGTTCTCGAAGTACCCCGGCGGCCAGCCGAGTTCCTCCGGCGTCTTGCCCTTCGTATCCCCGTTGGCCGTCGGCCGGGGCGAGACCACGATCGCGACCTCGAACTCGCCGCCCGCCATTCCGACCGGGATCGTCAGCCGGAGCACGCCGTCCGGGTCGGCCTTCGCGGCCATTTGAATCACGCGCATGGGATTGCCTCCGCGATTGCGATACCGGATTGTACCAGCGCTGCCGGTTCGCTTCAGCCCGCGGCGTTCTTGAGGATCGCGGCCAGCCGTTCGGCGACGATCCGCTCCTCGCCCTCTTGCAGCGTCAGCACCGAGACCAGAATCCCCTTGTCGCCGGTGCCGGAGACGCGGCCGATGCGGATCGGCGGGTCGCCATCGGCCAGGGCTTTGGTCAGCTTCTCGCGGCCGATCTTCACCCGCTTCTCGTCCCAGGCGATCTGCACGTGCGGCACGTGGTTGGCAATGGCCGGCACGATCCGTTCCGTCTCCACCGTGGGAATGTCCTTCACTGCCTTCTCGATGACCGCGATCCGCCGCTCGAACTCCTTCCACTCGGCGTCGTGGTCCATCGTGACGAAGCGCTCCACAGCCACCACCAGGGCCACCATGTCTTCCTTGCCCACCTTCATCATCCGGCCGATGGTGCCGCAGTGCGGGTTGGCGTTGAGCTTGGCCGCGGCGATCAGCTCCTTGCGACCCAGGAGCAGGCCGGTGTCGTTGGGGCCGCGGATGGCCTTGCCGCCGCTGAACGCCAGCAGGTCGAAGCCGTCCTTGGTGTACTCCGCGAAGCGGCTGACCGGCGGCACGTCGGCCGCGGCGTCGAGCAGCGTGGGCACCTTGTGCTTGCGGGCCAGTTCCACCCACTCGCGCCGCTTGATCTTCCCCTCGCCCTCGGCGTAGTTCATGAAGAACATCAGGGCCGTGCGCTCGGTCACCACCTTCGGCACGTCCGCGGCGGTCTCCACGTCGATGAGCTTCACGCCGACGTCAGTGAGTTGGTTGTCGTAACACGAGTGGTGACTCTTCTGGAGGATCACCTCGTTGGGCAGGCCGGTCGTGTCCGGGATCCGGGCGACGGCCTTACGGTCGCCGCGGGTCACGGCCGCGGCCGTGCCGAGCAGAAGTGCCCCGGCCGCCCCGGTGGTCACCATTGCCGCCTCGACGCCGATTAGCTTGGCGATCTTCTCGCCGACCTTGTCCTGGAGTTCGACCAGATCGACGAAGGACTTCGCCGCGTCGGCCCACGCGGCAACCACCTCCGGCGGCATCACCGAGCCGCCCAGCGCGGTGAACGTGCCGGCGGCGTTGATGACCCGCTTGGCCCCCAGCGCGTCGTACACGTTCGGTCGCATCGGTTGCTCCGTGGTTGCGGCGCTCGCACAGGCGTCAAGGGCACCGCACATGGCCAAGCCACCGGCCTGAAGGGCGCCGCGGCGGCTGATCTGGTGGCGGCGTTCCTCGCTCATGGGTGGTCTCCGGACGGGGTGCGTGGGAAGCGATGGCACGCGGATGACGCGGATGGAAGACAGGATCGAAGAAGATCGGACAAAAAGCAATTCTTGTCTTTTCTGATCCGTCTTCATCCCGTCCGTGATCCGCGTCATCCGCGTGCCATCGCTTCTGGCTCGGGCCATCCGTGCGCTTGACGCCGCGGCACCGAACATGCACACTAACTCTGGAGCCTACCCGCGCCCGCCTGCCCGCACCGCCCGACTACTCGCAACCCAACCGATGCGAATCACCCCGCCGACGGTCGGCCGCATTCTGAGTCTCGCGCTCGGCGCGCTGCTGTCGCCGTGCGCCGCCGCCCAGGAGAAGACCGGCGAGCAGATTTATAAGCAGATGTGCGTCCGCTGCCACGGGCCAGCCGGCGAGGGCACGAAGAAGGTCTCGCAGCCGCTGACCGGGGACAAGTCGGCCGCGCAGCTGGCCAAGGCCATCCACGGCACCATGCCGGAGGACGACCCCGACCTACTCGACGCGGCCGGGGCAAAGCTGGTCGCCGCGTACATCCACGACGCCTTCTACTCCCCCGCGGCGCAAGCTCGCATCAAGCCGCCGCGCGTCGATCTCTCGCGCCTCACCGTCCGTCAGTACCGCAACAGCGTGGCCGACATTGTGGCGAGCTTCCGGCCATCTGCGAAGCTGGATGATAAGTCCGGCCTGCACGGCGAGTACTTCAACTCGCGCGACTTCCGGGGCAAGGCCCGGCTCATCGACCGCACCGACGCCGGGGTGAACTTCGACTTCGGCACGGCCGGCCCCGAACTGCCCGAGGACGCCAAGGAGAAGTTCGACCCACACCAGTTCTCGATCCGCTGGGAAGGCTCGGTGCTCGCCCCGGAAACGGGCAGCTACGAGTTCGTGGTTCGCACCGAACACGCGGTGCGCCTGTGGGTCAACGAAAACAAGAAGGCGCTCATCGACGCGTGGGTGAAGTCGGGCAGCGACACCGAGTACCGGGCCTCGATCTTTCTGTTGGCCGGGCGGGCGTATCCGATTCGGCTGGAGTTCTCCAAGGCCAAGCAGGGCGTGGACGACTCGAAGAAGAACCCCAACCCGCCGAAGGTCAAGGCATCCATTGCTCTGTTGTGGAAGCGGCCGAAGCGGGCCGACGAGGTGACCCCCGCTCGCCACCTGTCGCCGGTCCGCTCGCCGGAGGTAGCGGTGATCGGGACGCCGTTCCCGCCGGACGATCGCAGCCTGGGCTGGGAGCGCGGCACGACGATCTCGAAGGAGTGGGAGGCGGCCGCCACCGACGCGGCCCTGGAAGCCGCGGCCTACGTCGTCGCCCGGCTGCCGGAGTTGGCCGGCTCGCAGGACAAGGCGAAGCTCAAGGAGTTCTGCCGCAAGTTCGCCGAGCGTGCTTTTAGGCGGCCACTTTCAGATGACGAGAAGCAACGGTTCATCGACCGGCAATTCGAGGTTGTCGCGGAGCCGGATCTCGCCGTCAAGCGCGTCGTGTTACTCGTGCTGATGTCGCCACGGTTCCTGTACCCCGATGCGGGCGGCGCGCCAAAACAGGGCGCGGTCGCGTCGCGCCTCGCGCTCGTTCTGTGGGATTCGTTGCCGGACCAGGCGCTGCTCGACGCCGCGGCCGCCGGCAAGCTCGGCACGCGCGAGGAAGTGGCGAAGCAGGCCGAGCGCATGCTCGCCGACCCGCGGGCCAAAGCGAAGCTCCGCGAGTTCCTGCTGACCTGGCTGAAGGTCGATCCGGCCCCAGAACTGAGCAAAGACGCCAAGCGCTTCCCGGGCTTCGACGCGGCCCTGGCGTCCGACCTGCGCACGTCGCTGGAACTGTTCCTCGACGAGGTGCTCTGGGGCGAGAATCCCGACTTCCGCAAGCTGTTGCTGGCCGACGAACTGTACCTGAACGGCCGGCTGGCGAAGTTCTACGGGTGCGACCTGCCTGCCGACGCGCCGTTCACCAAGGTGAAGTTCGAGCCGGAGCGCCGCTCCGGCGTGCTGACGCACCCGTACCTGCTCTCGGCCCTGGCGTACACCGGCGAGAGTTCGCCCATCCAACGCGGCGTGTTCGTGGCCCGCGGGATGCTCGGCGTGATGATCCGGCCGCCCAAGGAGGCGTTCACCCCGCTGGCCCCGGACCTGCACCCGACGCTGACCACCCGCGAACGGGTGACCCTCCAGACCAAGGCGCTGGCCTGCGCCAGTTGCCACGGGATCATGAACCCGGTCGGCTTCGCGCTGGAGAACTTCGACGCCGTCGGCCGCTACCGCGAGACGGAGAAGGACAAGCCGATCGACGCCGGCGGTAGTTACGAAACCCGCGCCGGCACGACGGCCAAGTTCACCGGGGCGAAGGAGCTGGCCCAGTTCCTGGCGGACAGCCCCGAGGTGTCGGAGGCGTTCGTCGAGCGGCTGTTCCACCACCTGGTCAAGCAGCCGGTGCGGGCCTACGGCGCGACCCGGCCCGAATCGTTACAGAAATGGTTCTCGGAAAGCGGATTCGACATCCGTAAACTGGTGGTTGAAGTCGCCGTGACTGCGGCCCTCAAACCATTTAGCCCGCCGTTTACGGCGGGCAAACCCCTGCCGTAAACGGCGGGCTAAATGGAGCAGTCCATGCCCCGTACCCGACGCGAGTTCGTCCGCGACCTGGGCCTCAGCGCCGCGGCGATCCCGTTCGTCCTCAACCTGCCGAGCCTCGCGTTCGCCAACCAGGCGAAGCGGAAGCAGCGGATCGTCTTCATCTTCAGCCCCAACGGGATCGTCCCCAAGGCGTTCTGGCCCGACGAGGAGGGCGGGAAGTTCACCCTCAAGGAAATCCTCTCGCCGCTGGAGCCGTTCCAGGACAAGACGCTCGTGCTGCACGGCCTGTGCGACCGCATCCGCGGCGACGGCGACGGGCACATGCGCGGCATCGGCTGCCTGTTGACCGGCATCGAACTGTTCCCCGGCAACATCCAGGGCGGTTCGGACACGCCGGCGGGCTGGGCCAAGGGTATCTCCATCGACCAGGAGATTCGGAACTTCTTGCAGAAGGATCCGGCCACGAAGACGCGCTTCGGGTCGCTCGAACTCGGCGTCATGGTGCCCGACCGGGCCGACACCTGGACGCGGTGGGTCTACGCCGGGCCGAACAAGCCGGTCGCACCGATCGACGACCCGTACCAGATGTTCAACAAGCTCTACGGCCGGACCAAGGACCGCGAGGCGCTCGCCAGTGTGCTCGACGAGGTGACGGACGACCTGAAGAAACTCGGCGGCACGGTCAGCACCGAGGACAAGAAGCTGCTCGACGAACACGCCGCGTTCGTCCGGGAGATGGAGAAGGAGTTGAAAGAGCAGGCCGCTGCCGCCGGGCACCCCGTGCCGAAGCTCGAACCGGGAGTGAAGCGCGACAACGACAACATCCCCAAGATCACCAAGCAGCAGATCGACCTGCTGGTGAACGCCTTCGCGGCCGACTTCAACCGGGTCGCGTCGATCCAGTTCACCAACTCCGTCGGCATGGCGCGGATGCGGTGGCTGGGCGTCTCCGAGGGGCACCACGAGCTGTCCCACGAGCCGGACACCAACGAGGCGGCCCAGGAGAAGCTCATCAAAATCAACAAGTGGTTCTGCGAGCAGATGGCCTACCTGGCGAAGCGCCTGGCCGAGACGCCGGAGCCGGGCGGCGAGGGCAGCCTGCTGGCCAACACGCTCCTCGTGTGGACCAACGAGTTGGGCAAGGGCAACTCGCACACGATGGACAACATCCCGTTCGTGCTCGTCGGTGGCGGGTTGGACTTCAAGACGGGCCGGTCGGTGAAGTACAACAAGCAGCCGCACAACCGGCTGTTGATGGCGCTGGCCCACGGGTTCGGGCACCACCTGAAGGAGTTCGGCAACCCGAACCACTGCGCCGCCGGCCCGCTGACCGGATTGGCGTGACAAGCAGTGCGACGCCGCAAGCGGCGAAGAAAAGCCGCTTGCGGCGTCGCACCGACACCCCCTCCCACCACTCATCTCAAAAGCGCTGTCACGCTGCCTGCCGATGACCGCCCTCCGGGGCTACGCCGAATCTCCGATCAGGAGGGTCCCGCGATGTCCGACCGAACGCTCCTCCGCCGGCTGAAGGTGACGGCCGCAGTCGCCGGGCTGGTGCTGGTCTTCGCTTTTCCCCAATCCGCTCACGGCTACGTCGAGGTGCCGATGGCGCTGGGCGACGTGGTGCGGCAGTCCACCAACGTCGTCCTGATGCAGGTCACCAAGGTGGACCGCGAGCGGAACCTGATCATTTACAAGAAGCTGCAGGACATCAAGGGCAAGCACCCGACCGACGAGGTCAAGCACAACATCGGCCGCGGCGGGCTGCGGCCCGGCGAGTGGGAAGAGATCATGAAGTGGGCGGAGGTCGGCAAGCAGGCCGTCATGTTCCACAACGGCGGGGCCAGCGAGACGTATATCGGGGTGACCTGGTACCAGGCCTACGCCCAGGGTGACTGGTGGGGCATGTCACACGCCGAGCCGTACCTGTTGCGCAGCTACGCCGGCAAGGTCGAGAAGTTCCCCTCCCTGCTCGTCGACATGCTCGCGAACAAGGAGGTGGTCGTGCCGTGCATGGTGGACGGGGACAAGGAGGCGCTGCACCGCCACACCGCCCGCATCCAGCGGCTCAAGGCCAGCCTCCAGCTCATCGACTACAACCCGAAGCGCGACTTCGTCGGCTGGGGCGGCGAGGACATCCGCCGGCTCGCCGGCATGCCGGGCTTCGACAAGTACGCGGCACTGCCCAAGCTCGACGCCGAGGCCCAGTCGGTCACGGTCATCGACTTCGACAACGACGGCAAGCCGGACGTCTGCCTGTGCGGGGCGAACAAGGTCGTGCTCTTGCAGAACGGCGGCGACGGGTTCTCCGAGGTCACGCTGCCGGGGCTGGTCGGCGGGGCGCGCTCGGCGGTGTGGGCCGACTGCAACGGCGACGGCCTGCCCGATCTGCTCCTGGCGACGCCCACCGGCCCGCGCCTCTACGTCAACCTCGGCAAGGGGCAGTTCCGCGATGCGACGAACCGCTTGCCCAAGGAGGCGGCGTACAACCTGACCGCGGCCGCGTGGGGCGACTTCGACGGCGACGGCAAGCCCGACATCCTGCTGGCCAACGGGTTCCACGGCCTGCGGCTGTACAAGAACGTCCGGCCCGAAGGCCAGAAGATCGTCACCCCGAAGGTCGGCGACTGGCACGCCATCGGCATCCTGCGGGCCGCCAACCCGGCCGACAACTTCAAGACCGAGTTCCCCGTCGAGAGCGAGAAGTTCAGCCCGGAGAAGACGTACAAGGGCAAGCGCGACCTGCCGACGAAGTGGGAGAAGCAGCGGTTCGGGGCCGAGCTGACGCAACTTCCGGACGTCGGCCTGAACTGCGCCACCTACGTCCGCACCGAGCTGGACATGCCCGCGGCCGCCGAGGTGCCGGTTACCATCGGCTCGGGCGGCAACACGCTGACCGTCTGGGTCAACCGCGAGAAAGTCCACAGCCAAGAGCAGGGCAAGCCCGAGCCGACCTCGCTCGCACTCAAGCTCAACAAGGGCACGAACGAACTCCTGGTGAAGATGTGCAACGGCGACCAGCCGCAGGCGTTCTCGTTCGCCATCGGCTACAGCGACGGGCCGCCAGGGCCGTGGTTCGCGGACGCGTCCGCCGCGTGGGGCCTGGGACCCGACGGCCTGGCGTCCGACGCGAAGGGCGACACGCTGGCCGTGGCCGACTTCAACGGCGACGGCAAGCCGGACTTCCTCTACGGGGCCGGCAGCGGGATGCTCTTCCTGAACCAGGGCGGAAAGTTCGTGCGGAAGGCCGACGCCGGGATCAGTTACAAACCCGGCAAGGTCGGCCCGGCGCTATGCGACTTCGACTGCGACGGGCACGTCGATCTGTTCGTGCCGCAGACCGACGGTAAGTGCAAGCTCTTCCGCAACGACGGCACCGACAAGTTCGCCGACGTGACAGCTACCTCCGGCGACCTCGCCAAGCTCATTCCCGGTGCCGTATCCGCCGCGTGGGGCGACTTCGACAACGACGGCAAGCCGGACCTCGTCGTCTGCTGCCTGCGCGGGAGCAACCGGTACTTCAAGAACAATGGCAACGGCACGTTCACGGAGAAGTCCGCGGACATCGGGCTGACGCAGAAGGTGTTCAACTCGCAGGCCGCCGCGTTCGCGGACCTCAACGGCGACGGGCAGCTCGACCTGATCCTGACCAACGAGGCGCAGGAGTCCAGCGTCCTCTTCGGCGAGGCGAAATCCGGCGGGCCGATGACGCCGGTGGTGGTGACTCTCAACGGCACCCCGGTGCTCAACGGCGGCAGGGTCGTGGTGAAGGACGCGGCTGGCAAGGCTGTGGCGTGCTGCTGTGTCAGCGGCGGCGATTGCCGCGGCGGGCAGTGCGGCCTCGCGCCCCGGTTCGTTCTCCCGCCGGGAGCGTACAAGGTGGAACTCGTCGGCCCCGACGGCAAGGCCCTGACCAAGGACGTGACCGTCGCCACCAGCCCGATGAGTGTGAGATTGAATTAGTCAATCCGCAGATGACACAGATGACACAGATTTGAAAACAAGGCGGGGGCATTACGACATGCGGGGAGCAAGACTTCTGTCTTCAATCTGTGTCATCTGTGTCATCTGCGGATCAATCTCTGCCGCCGATCCCGGGCCGGGGGGCACGTACCGCGGCAACCCGCAGCGCACCGGTAACACCGACGGCATGGCCGGCCCGGACAAGCCCGCCGTGCTGTGGATGCTCAAGTCCAAGGACCACTTCATCGCCGCCCCGGTGCCGGTGAAAGACGGCATCTACCTGGCGGGTGTCGGAGCGTTCAACCGCCCGATGGTCGGCCTGTTCCCGCCGGCCGGCAAAACGCCGCCGCAGCCGACGTGGACGAAGGGGCCGCCGTACCTGAAGCTCGCCTCCGTCAGTTCGCCGGCCGTCGCCGGGGACGTGATCGTGCTGGGCGACGGCATGCACCAAGACGCCGGCGGCGTGCTGCATTGCTTGAGTGCGACGACCGGCAAGCCGCTCTGGCAACTCGTCTTCCCCGGTGACCTGATCCACCTCGAAGGCGCGCCGACCGTGGCCGGCGGCAAGGTGTACGTCGGCGGCGGCGGGGCCGGTGCGATCTGCGTGGAACTCGACAAGGCCACGCTCGACGGCAAGGAGTACGACCTGGCGGCGGTGGCGAAGATGCAGGACGCGAAGTGGAAGGACCTCGTCGCCAAGTACGAGGAAGCGAAGGCCAAGAAGGACGACTTCGCCGTGCCGCCCGACGACAGCCAACTGCTCCCGTTCGCGCCGAAGAAGCTGTGGCAGAAGGGCGAGGGCAAGTGGCACGTGGACGCGCCGGTGAACCTGGCCGGCGACAAGCTGCTCGTGCCGACCGCCTACCTCGACAAGGAGAAGGTCGGCGAGCGCGCCTTGTACGCGTTGAATGCCGCCACCGGCGAGACCGTCTGGAAGAGAGAGTTGACGTTCAACCCGTGGGGCGGGGCGAGCGTGGCCGGCGACCTGGCCATCGTGCCCGGCAGTTCCATCGGGTACTACTACAAGGAACTCAAGGGCGCCAAGGGTGACGTGACCGCGCTGGACCTTAAGACCGGCGAGGTGAAGTGGCGCAAGGAAATCGCCACCGGCGGCGTCCTGGGTTGCGTGGCGGTCGCCGACGGGCTGGCGGTCTGCACCGCGACCGATGGCAAGGTGCGGGCGTTCAAGCTGGCCGACGGCGAGCGGGCCTGGCTCTACGACGCGAAGATGCCGCTGTTCGCGCCGCCGGCCGTGGTGGCCGGCGTGGTGTACGTCGCCGACCTCACGGGCACCGTTCACGCCATCGACCTGAAGACCGGCACGGCGAAGTGGACGCTGGCGCTGCCGAAGGAGGGCGGCGAGCCGGGCATGGTCTACGGCGGGGTGACCGTCCACGGCGGCAAGCTGTTCGTCGGCACCTGCAACATCGACGGCCCGTTCCTGGGCAAGGACACCGTCGTGGCGTGTATCGGGCAGAAGTGACAGTGGCAGTGAAGACGGTTAGCGACGCTTCGCAGAAGCGTCTCGCGGAGGCCATCATGAAACGACTCGCGCTGGTGCTGGGTCTGGCACTCGTCATCCAGACCGCGGTCGCCCAGGAGAAGAAGGACCAGCCCGGCGGGGTGACCGTGGACGCGGCCAAGCGGACGGTCAGCGTCGATTGCAAGGTCGCGCCGCGGAAGCTCGAATACCTCAAGGGCGACGTTTACCCCATCGAACTGATCGCCGGCTGGCCGCACCCCCGGGGCAAGAAGGCGCACGAGATCGTGGTGTCCTTCGACGTCGAGCCGTCCGAGGTCCACAAGGGACTGGAGAAACTCGGCCTCAAGCCGGGCAAGCCGGCGCTGGGCGAGCCGGCCAAGGCCGGCGACCCGTACCCCAAGGCCGAGGGGCCGGAGGTGAACGTGTTCATCGAGGTGCCCGACGCGGCCGGCGGCACCAAGCGGCTGACGATGGAGAAGATCCTCTGGGACCCCAAGACGAAGAAGCCGCCGCCGAAGATGACGTTCATCTTCACCGGCTCGGTGGAGTCGGCCCCGGACCCGAGCAAGCCGGAGGTCAAGAAGTACGGGGCGGACCTGACCGGCAGCCTCATCACGCTCTTCCCCGTGACCAACGAGACGGTGCTGCAAACGGCGTGGACGATGAAGGAGGAGAAGTTCCTCAAGCTGGACGTGAACCCGGACGCGCTGCCCAAGGAGGGCACGCCGGTGAAACTGGTGATCGAGGTGCCGGGCAAGAAGTGACGAATGCTTCGCAAGTGATGAGCGCCGAGTTGGAAGCGATGACCCTGATGCTGGAACAGGGGAGCTTGCCGTGACGACCCGCCGCCTTCTCCTCCTGGGTACTCAGTACTCAGTACTCAGCACTCTGCTGCTGGCCGGCTGTGCCCAGCCCCCGGAACCGCCGCGCCCGGTGGCGCCGGGGATCACCGAACGGGCACGGGACGTGAACCTACCGCCGGCCATGCCGACGCTCGGCCGGCCGGCCGGTGATCGGGTGAGCCTCGAAGACCCGACCTCGGACTTCGCCAACGCCGCGATCGTCTCCCCGCCGGTGAAGGTGCCATTGGCGCCGGCGAGCTTCCTGAAGGTGGCGCTGCCCGACCCGTTCGAGCTGGGCGAGCAGGTGAAGCCGAAGGTGCCCCCGGCCGCCGAGCCGGGCCTGACGCCGGTGATGGTCAACCCGCAGCGGGTGAAGTAGCAAAGCAATGGCACGCGGATGACGCGGATGGAAGACAGGATCGAAGAGGATTTGGACAAGAATTGAGTTCTGCCCGATCCCTGCATTGATCCTGTCTTCGATTCGCGTCATCCGCGTGCCATTGCTTCCATCAAACACACCCCCGTCGCCGACGCTCCAGGTTCGCCGGAATCACTTCAGATCGACGGACCGCAGGACCAGCTTGTCCTTCTTGCCGTTGAGGATGACGAGCAGCTTCGCCTCGGGGATCAGGAAGAAGTGCCGGTCCAGCGGCTTGTCCCAGTTGATGTTGCCCCACGGGTCCACGAGATCCTCGAACTCCGGCAGGTCGGTCAGCGCCCGGGTGCCGGGAACCGGGGTGTCGGCCTTCTTGGCCGCGTGGATGGTCACCGAGACGGTCTTCTTCTCCCGCCCGCCACTGTTGATGGTGACCGGGGCGACCTTGAGGAAATACTTCGCCGAGGAGGTCGCCGGGACGTACCAGTTGTTGCTGCCCGTTCCGACCCCGCCGAACCGCTGGTCCCGGCCGTTCTTATCGACCACCACCCCGTTGCCGTAGAAGTGCCCGTCCACCCCGGGGAAGGGCGTCTGGAAGGCGTCCTTGGCCCCCGGCGGGACGTGCCACTTGTGACCCTGGACGGTCAACAGGACCGTCTTCTGGTTGTTGCCGAAGCCGTCGAAGGTGGCGAACGCGGTCCCGTCGGGCAAGGCCCGCAGGCCGTTGTCGGCGGAGTGGATGCCCGGCTTGCCCCGGGCGCCCTCGATCTCCTTCATCTCCCCGCTAGTGATGTCGTAGAGTCGGGTCTCGCCGAATCCGGCGTCCACCAGCAATGGGCTATCCGTCCGGTTGCCCATGGCGATGGCGGGGGCGCTGAAGAACAGGTCGGTGGATGCGTCGAACTGCTTGGACAGGTCGGGCAGGGCGTAGAAGCGGAAGATCTTCGGGCCGCGGATGTACAGCACCACCCGGGAGGCGCCGGCGGTCAGCCGCACGCCGCCGGTGTCGGCCGCGATGGTGTTGAACTGGCCGGTACATGCGTCGAACACGCCCAACTGCCCCTTGTCCGGGAAGTGCATGACGATGTACCGCCCGCCACCGCCGACGGCGACCTGGCCGACCTTGCCGCCCAGAGTGACGGTGTTCGGGTCGGACGGGAGGGTCAGCTGGTTGAAGGTCGGCGCCGGCCCGCTCACCGGCTTGAGGTCGAACGTGTCTTTCGGCTTGGGCGGCTCGGTGAAGCCCCCACCCCCGCCGCCGGGAGTGACGGGAAAGCCCCCGCCGCCGGGAGTGTCGTTCTTGGTCCTGCCCTTGTTGCCGCCGCCTTTCCCGCTGCCGCCACCCGTGTTGCCGCCGCTGCCGGTGTTGCTGCTCAGGTGACTGATTGTGGCGTCGGACGTGTCCAGGTTGGTGAACAGGAAGTAGCCGGCGGCCCCCAGGCCACCGAGGGTGACCAGCAGCGCCCCGATGCCGGCCAGGAGCACGACCGTCATCGACCCGTCGCCGCGCTGCGGGCCATCCTCGTCGTCGAGGCGGAGCTTCTTGCCCCCGCCGGACACCGCGGACGCTGCCCCGAGCGGCTTGCCCGCCGACACGAGCAGTTCGTACGGGGATTGCCCGGGGACGGGCGTGGGGAGCTTGCGGAACTCGGCGGTCAGTTCCGCGTCGCAGCCGGGACACTGCACCCCGACCGGGTGCCGGGCCTCGGTGACCGGGAAGATGTGGTTGCACTTCGGGCAGCTCAGGTCCAGTGGCATCGGAACACCCGGGTGGGAACGTCGGTGGTGTGGTGAATCCTATTCTTCCGCCCGCGGCTCGCCGATGCAAGCTTTGCGGGCCGGGGAAGAGGAAGCAATGGCACGCGGATGACGCGGATCGAAGACAGGGATGAAATCGGATCAGACAGAACTCATCCTTCTCTGATCCTCTTGATCCTGTCTTTGATCCGCGTCATCCGCGTGCCATTGCTTCGCCGCCTTTACTGCGGGGTGTCCGTCGCCGCACGACCGGGATAAGGTATCGCGGAATTCCCCCGCACGACCGGAGCCGGCTCCCATGCCCAAGATCAAGGTGAAGAACCCCGTCGTCGAGATGGACGGCGACGAGATGACCCGCATCATCTGGCAGAAGATCCGCGAGAAGCTGATCCTGCCCTACCTCGACATCGACCTGAAGTATTTCGACCTCGGCATCCAGCACCGCGACGCTACCGACGACAAGGTGACCCTCGACAGTGCCGAGGCCACCAAGAAGTACGGCGTCGCGGTCAAGTGCGCCACCATCACCCCCGACGAGGCGCGGGTCAAGGAGTTCGGCCTCAAGCGGATGTACCCGTCGCCCAACGGCACCATCCGGAACATCCTCAACGGGACAATCTTCCGCGAGCCGATCGTTTGCAGCAACGTGCCACGGCTGGTGTCGCACTGGACCAAGCCCGTCGTCGTCGCCCGCCACGGGTTCGGCGACCAGTACAAGGCGACCGAGATCCTCTTCCCCGCCGCCGGCACGGTGAAGCTCACCTACACCCCCGCCGACGGCGGCGCGCCCATCGAGAAGGAGGTGTTCAAGGCCCCCGGCGGCGGCGTGACGATGGCGATGTTCAACCTGGACGACTCGATCCGCGGTTTCGCCCGGGCCTGCTTCAACTACGCCCTGGGCCGCGACTACCCTGTCTACCTCTCGACCAAGAACACGATCCTGAAGGTCTACGACGGGCGGTTCAAGAACCTCTTCCAGGAGGTGTTCGACGCCGAGTTCAAGGCAAAGTTCGACGCCAAGAAGCTCACCTACGAGCACCGGCTGATCGACGACATGGTGGCGGCCAACCTGAAGTGGAACGGCGGCTACCTGTGGGCGTGCAAGAACTACGACGGCGACGTGCAGAGCGACACCGTCGCCCAGGGCTACGGCTCGCTCGGGCTGATGACGAGCGTGCTCATGTCGCCGGACGGCAAGACGGTGGAGGCGGAGGCGGCCCACGGGACGGTGACGCGGCACTACCGGTTGCACCAGCAGGGCAAGCCGACGAGCACGAACCCGATCGCGTCGATCTACGCCTGGACCCGCGGCCTCGTCTACCGCGGCAAGATGGACGGCACGCCGGAGTTGGTGAAGTTCGCCGAGACGCTCGAAAAGGTGTGCGTGGACCTGGTCGAAGCCGGGAAGATGACCAAGGACTTGGCACTGCTCATCAGCGACAAGGCCCCACACCTGACGACCGACGAGTACCTCGACGCCGTGGACGCCGAACTGAAGAAGCGGATGGGGTAACGCAAGGGTGCCAAGGGTGCCACACGGAAACTGGCAGCCTTGGGGCGTTGGGGGGCCGCGAAAGTGCCTTGCGCGTCTCAAGGCTGCCAAGGATGCCAAGATTGCCACACACCGAAACTGGCACCCTTGGCGGCGACATCGCGCACTTCCCCGGTTGGCTGATGTATAATTTCGTATAGCTAGGCCGCACCCTCATCCGGCCGCTGACGCGGCCGGATGGGCGGCCCTAGCAAGGGCGTAGGTCGGGTCGAGCCGGGCTTGCCCGGTGAGGCCCGACGAGAGTAGGCGACTGATTGCGGAGGGGGCGAGCAGGTGAGCGGTTAGTTCGGCGGAGGGCTTGGATGGCTGAGGCGCACAAGATGCCATCTGGGGGTGAAGGCGAGCAGCCGGGAGGCGCCCCCGCCGTCGCGCGGGTGATGCGGTTCGTTTGCCAGCAGGATGGCGAGGTGTTACTTCTGGACCCGGAGACGGGCGAGATGCTCAGCCTGCCCGCGGATCGCGCCTACCCGGACGTATGGGCGCTGGAGCCGGCCGGCGACGTGCGGGTAATCCTCGCCGGTGGACAACCGGTGTGGGTCACTGGCGGGGCGCCCCCCTCACCGACGGTAGCCGGCCCGTTCCTCGAATTCCTGGGCAGCCACCGGCACACCGCCCTGGTGGTCGAATTCGATGATGGGGACCGGTATCCGGCATCGGCCCTTGACCTGTCGGGCGAGAACCCCGACGGGGAGTTCGAGATTTGCGTCAAGTTCGCGGACAGCATCGGGCGGTCGCACGCTGAGGCTGTAGCCCGAGCCGCCGGGTCGCTGCGCCGCTCGCCACCCGGGACTGCCTGGACCAGCACGATTCCTCCGGAGCCAGTGGGGTTCAGATACACTGCTAGTCGGGTGCGGGTGATCTACGACCAGCTCACCGGGTTGCCCGTGTACGAACGGGACCAGATTCCCTGACCAGGAGGACAACCATGAGCGAGCCGATTCACACGACGCCGGCTGCGGCCGGGCGCGGCGGGCGCAAGTCGCTGGCACTCCTCGGGGCCGTGGTGATCTTCGGCGTGGTGCTCTATGTGTCCCAGTCGTCGTCGCCGGTGCCGGTTGTCGCCGGGGTCGCCGAGCAGAAGGACAACAAGGCCGCGCCCACGCCCCGCGCGGTCGAGGCGGCCAACGCCTTCCTCGACGCGCTCGACGCCAAGCAGCGCGAGAAGGCGACCCTGGCGTTCGACAGCGATAAGAAGCCCGCCTGGTCCAACCTCCCGGTCACCATCGTCCCGCGCAACGGCGTCCGGCTCGGCGACCTGAACAAGGAGCAGCGCGAGAAGGCGATGGGCGTAGTTGCGGCCGTGCTGAGCAAGGACGGCTACCAGAAGGTCGTGGACATCATGGACGGCGACCAGAAGCTGGCCGAGGGTGGGGGCGGTAAGGGCGGCGGCAAGGGTGGCAAGGGCGGCGGGCCGATGTTCGGAATCGACACCTATTACCTGGCGATCTTCGGCAAGCCGTCGTACACGAAGGCGTGGATGGTACAGTTCGGCGGCCACCACCTCGGGGTCAACGTCACGGTCATCGGCAAGCACTTCGTCCTCACCCCGACGCACACCGGCGCCCAGCCGGCGCTGTTCAAGCGCGGTGAGAAGGAGGTGCGCCCGCTCGGCCAGGAGAACGACGCCGCGTTCAAGCTGATGGCTGCCCTGGACGAGAAGCAGAAGGCCCAGGCGATCATCGGCCAGCGGCCGCAGGGGGAATTGCTCCTGGGGCCGGGGCGCGACGGCAGGACGATCGAGCCGAAGGGGGTGAAAGGCTCGGCGCTCAACGCCGACCAGCAGGGGTTGCTCCTGGACGTGATCGCGGCGTGGGTGAACATCGCGGAGCCGGACGCGGCCGCGGCGCGAATGGCGGCGATCAAGGAGAAGATCGGCGAGACGTACTTCGCCTGGATGGGGCCGACCGAGAAGGGCAGCGCGGTCTACTTCCGGGTGCAGGGGCCGAGCGTGGTGATCGAGTACGCCCCGCAGGGCGGCACCGACCACATCCACACGGTCATCCGCAACCCCGAGGACGACTATGGCGCCGGCCTGCTGAAGAAGTGACGTTTCCCGGGAGGGCGAGGCTCCCGCCGAGCCGGATAAAGCTCGGCTCGGCGAGAACCTCGCCCTCCCGAACCCGGCGGGGAGACTTCGCATGGACAAGGGACCGCAGCTCGGCCAGTTGATCGAGGATGGTGACCGGCGGCGGGACGCCATCCACATCGCCGTTGCGCCGGTCACGGCGGCGGAGCGGCTCGCGCCGGGGCAGCACGTCGGGCTGGTTCGGGAGGGCAACCTGGAACTGGTCGGCCCGTGCGAGAATGCCATCGGCGTCGTGGACCCGTTCCTGGCCGAAGACGTGCAACCTGGCCAGCGGTTCTGGCTGTTCCTCTACCCCGGCACGATCACCGGCCTGCGGCACGTGTGGACCCACCCGGCGTTCACCGCGGCCGCAGCGGCGGTCAGGGAGAAACTGGCATGAGCGAGCGGGACGCCTTCCTCAAGATGCTGGCCGACGACGAGGACGACACCACGACCCGGCTCGTCTACGCCGACTGGCTGGACGAGCACGGCGAGCACGAGGAGGCCGACCGGATGCGGAAGTGGCCGGCGGCCAAGGAGTGGCTCGTCCGGTTCTGCGAGGTGAACAACCCGCCCGACGAGGACGACCCCGACGAGTGGTTCATCTCCTACGAGACGCTACTGGAACTCGCACGGGGCGCCGTCAAGCACCCGGACAGAGGGCGGTTCGGGTTCTCGTGTGCGAACAACTTGGCGATGTGCGACGCGCTGCGGGCCGACTGCGAGGAGTTCTGGAAGAACTGGTCCATCGTGACCGGCATTCCGGTGCCGCCGGACGTCGAAGAGAAGAGCTACTTCACTTGCGCCTGCTAGGCACAGAAGGCGCGACACCGAGGGCACGGCGATGGCCGACTTTCGCGATATGGCCCGCGACCCAAAGCACCGCCGGCGCTTCGAGAAGCTGCTGTACTTGGCCGCCCTGCGCGGCGACGCCGACCTCGTCGCCGAGCGGCTCTCCTGGGGCATCGACCCCAACTGCCACACCGCGAAGGGTACCACCCCGCTGATCGGCAACGTCCGCAGCCACAATCCCAGCGCCGCGACTGTCCGCGCCCTCTTGGCCGCCGGCGCCGACCCGGGCTGGACGGACGCCGCCGACCTGACGGTCCTGGGCTACGCCCGGCGGAAGTGGGCGAAGATGCAGGCCCGGCCGCGGCGGAAGCCCCGCAAGTCCCCGTCGCTCGGCGAGAACAACCAGCTCAAGCTGAGCAAGGACGAGCAGGAGGAGATGGACCGGGTGCGCCGCGAGAACCCGGACCTGGACCCCGAGTTCTTCCGCATCTGGTGGAAGGAGCGCCTCCGGGCCGCCCGCCGCGTGTTCAACGACCCGGACCAGGTGGAACAGATCGTCGCCCTGCTCGAAGCCGACGGCGGGCGCGAGTGACGGGAACCCATGTCACGGGAGGTCGTCATGTCACGTCGTCTGGTCGTGGCCGCGGTGGCGGCCGTGGTGGTCGGTGTCTGCGGGTGGGTGTTCGCCCGGCAGGAGAGGCCCGGTCAGCCCAAGGCCGGGGCCGACCCGAAGGCCGAGTTGATGGACGCCGACCGGGCGTTCGCCAAGGCCGCGGCCGAGAAGGGACTCGACGGGTGGATGAGCTTCATGGCCGACGACGCCGTCCGCGTCGCCCCGCTCGGCGGCAAGGCGCACGCGGGCAAGGCCGCCGTCCGGGAACTGGACGCCGCCCTGTTCGCCGACCCGAAGCGCAAGCTCACCTGGGAGCCGGCCGACGCGGGGGCGTTCGCCGACGGCAAGCACGGGTTCACCACCGGCCGGTTCAAGCTGCTCGCCCGCACCGACAAGGGCGAGGACGAGGTCGTGAGCACCGGGGCCTACGTGACCTGGTGGCGCAAGGGCGACGGCGGCCGGTGGCAGGTCATCCTCGACACCGGCGCGCCCGACCCGCCCAAGAAGGGAGGCGGACGCCTCTTGCCGGGCGTCAACCGCAATCCGCCGCCGCTGAGCGGGCCGTGAAAAAACTCCCCTCGACAACCCCTGGCCGACGCGCTACATTACCGAACTCCGTGCCCGATCGGACCGGGAAAGGATTCCCGTGCAGCTTGTCCACCTCACCGCGAGTACCTTCTTCGGCGGCCCGGAACGGCAGATGCTCGGGCTGGCCCGGGCCATGCCCGATCCCGTCCGCACCACGTTCGCCAGCTTCCCCGAAGGCGGCCGGTGTGCCGCGTTCCTGGACGAAGTTCGCCGGCACGGTTTTCCCGCCGTTCGCCTCGCGGCCGACTTCCCGCACCTCTTCGCCGCCGTCGATGAACTGGTCGCCCTGTTGCGCGAAACCGAATGCGACGTGCTGTTCGCCCACGGCTACAAGGCCCACATCCTCGGGCGGCAGGCGGCCCGGCGGGTCGGCATCCCGGCGGTCGCGGTTTCCCGCGGGTGGACCGGCGAATCGCGGCGGGTGAGGCTCTACGAGTGGCTCGACCGTCGGCACCTGCGGCTGATGGATCACGTCGTGTGCGTGTCGCAGGAACAGGCCGAGCGGGTGCGGCGGTGGTGCGGCGTGCCCCAGTCGCGCGTCAGCGTCATCCGCAACAGCGCCCGGCTGGCCGCGTTCGAGAAGTGCGACTCCACGGCCCGCGATCGGCTGCTCGGGTTCTTTATCGGTGACAACGCGGTGTCACAGGTCGTACTCGCGGCGGGGCGGCTCAGCCCGGAGAAGGGGTTCGGGGTGCTCGTCGAGGCCGCGGCGGCGATCTGCCGCGAGAACCCCGCGGCCGGCGTCGTGCTGTTAGGCGAAGGCGTCCTGCGGCCGGAACTCGAACGCCGAATCGCGGAACTGGGGCTGGCCGGCCGGTTCGTGATGCCCGGCTTCCGCACCGATCTCGACTCGCTCATCGGGGCGGCCGACGTGGTCGTGTTGCCGTCGTTCACCGAGGGGCTGCCGAACGTGGCCCTGGAGGCCAGCGCCGCCGGGGTGCCGGTCGTGGCAACGGCCGTCGGCGGAACCCCCGAGGCGGTGGCCGACGGCGAAACCGGGTTCCTCGTGCCGCCGGGCGAACCGATGGTGCTGGCCGCACGAGTCGGCGAACTGCTCCGCGACGCGGGATTGCGGTCGCGCTTCGGCGCCGCCGGGCGCCAGCGGATGCGCACCCTGTTCACGTTCGAGGCCCAGGCCGAAGCGTACCTGAAGTTGATTGACCACTGCGTAGCCGCGACGCGGAGCGGAGCGCGCGAGGCCTCGCGCGCTCCGCTCCGCGTCGCGGCTACGCGGGAGTGAGGGTTTCCCCATGTCCGCACTGCTCGCACCGCGTCCCACGTTGCCGCTGCCCGCGCCGGCCGCCGACCCGGTCCGCGTCTCGTTCATGATCGACCGGCTGAGCCGGGCCGGCACCGAGTCGCAACTCGTCGCCCTCATCCGCGAACTGGACCGCTCCCGCGTCCGCCCGTCGCTCGTACTCCTCGACGGCGAGGACGACCTGTCGCGGGCACTGGAACCGGCCGACTGCCCGGTGATCCGCCTGGGCGTGCGGCGACTGTTCAGCTTCTCCGCGGCCCGTGCCGCGCGCCGGCTGCGGGCGTTCTGGCGCGACCAGCGGCCGGACGTGCTCCAGGTGTACTTCCTGGACGCGGCGTACTTCGGGGCGCCGCTGGCCCGGCTGTCGGGAATCAAGAAGGTCGTCCGCGTCCGCAATAACCTCGGCTACTGGATGAACGCCCGGCACCGCGCCCTGGGCCGGCTCGTCCGCCCGTTCGTGGACGCCACGTTGACCAACACCACGGCCGGCAAGCGCGAACTGGTCGAGCGCGAGGGGCACCACCCGGACCGCGTCGTGGTGCTGAGCAACGGCGTCGATACCACGCGGTTCGCCCGGTTCATGTTCCCGGACACGTCCAAGCCGCGGGTGCGCGTCGGGTGTGTGGCGAACCTGCGGCCGGTGAAGAACATCGACGGCCTGATGCGGGCGGCGAAGGCGGCGCTGGAGCGCTTCCCGAAGCTCGTCTTCGAGGTGGCCGGCGACGGCGAGCAGCGCGAGGAACTGGAACGCCTACACGCGGAACTGGGCCTCGGCGAGCGGTTCAAGCTGCGCGGCTCGGTGCCGGACGTGGCGACCTTCCTGCGGACGGTCGATATCGCCGTGTTGCCGTCGCACTCGGAGGGCATGTCGAACGCGCTGCTGGAATACATGGCAGCCGCCCGGGCGGTGATCGCCACCGACGTGGGCGCCAGCGCGGAGTTGGTGCGGCACGGCAAGGACGGGCTGATCGTCCCGCCGGGCGACGGCGCGGCGATGGTGGACGCCATCGGCGAGTTGCTGGCCAACCCGCTGCGGGCGGCGGGGCTGGCCGCGTCGGCCCGCAAGCGCGCCGAGACCGAGTTCAGCCGCGACGCCGCGCGCAGGCGGTTCAAGGAGTTTTACCAAGGATTGGTGGGTCAGACGGCGAGCCGGGAGCGTCAGCGACCGGCGGTGCCGGCGTTCTCCGGTCGCTGACGCTCCCGGCTCGCCACGAAGAGTTCCCGGAACAGCTTCGCCAGGTCCTTCGGCTGGTAGTGGGCGTTGAGGCCGCTGGGGCTGGGCAGCACCCACATCCGCGTCTCGCCGAGTTGCTCATCCTGCAAGCCGAGGCTCGCCTTCGGTTGCGCGAACGCCACGCGGTAGGCCCCGACGCCGAGCACGGCCAGGAACCGCGGCGCGAACTTCTTCACCTTCGCCCGCAGGCGCTTCCCGCCGGCCACCAGTTCCTCGTCGGTCAACTCGTCGGCACTCGCGGTCGCCCGCGGCACCACGTTGGTGATGCCGTAGCCCAGCGGCAACAGGTCGCGCTCCTCGGACGGGTGCAACAGCCGGTCGGTGAATCCGGCGGCGAAGAGGGCGGGCCAGAACCGGTTGCCGGGCCGGGCGAAGTGGTGCCCGGTCGCGGCGCTATAAAGCCCCGGGTTGATCCCGCAGAACAGGACGCTCAGCCCCGGGGCGAGCAGGTCGGAAAGGGTCTTACTTCGGGCAGCCAGCAGCTCGGCCTTGGTCGGTCGGGTCGTCACTTCTTGCCCAGCTTGGTCACGGCGGGGTTGGCAAGCGGCGGTGCGTCGGGCGGTGCCTTCAATGTACCCAGGAACGCGATCACGGCCGCCTGGTCACCGGAACCCAGGGCCTGATACTTCTCGGTCACGGCTTTGGCGTCGCCGCGGTGCCGCGCGATGGCGACTTGCAGTGTCGGCGCGGAGCCGTCGTGCAGGTACGGGGCCGAGTCGGCCACGCCCCACAGCGGCGGCGTCTTCCACTCGTCGGGCTTCGGGTCGTCGTCGGAGCGGGGCGACAGTTGCAACTGCGGCGGCGGGGCGTTGTAGTCACCGCCGCCACCGCCCGCGCCCGGCGGCTGTGGCTCTTCGAGCCGATAGAGCAGGAAGTCGCTGTAGACGCCCTTCACCCCGCCCATGTCCGGCACGTGGCAGATCGCGCAGCCGACCGACTTGAACAGCTCCTTGCCGTGTGCGGCCGTGGGGTCGCCGGCCGCCTCGACCGGCTTGGGCAGCGTCTTGACGAACGCGACCAGCGAGCGGAACTGCTTCTTGTCCAGGTCCGGCGGTGCGGAACGGTCGGGGTCGGAAAGCGGTTTCGCCTGCTCGGTCAGCGGTGTGCCCAGACCCAGTTCGTTGGCGCACGCGGCGGCGACGAACTCGTCGAGCCGGGCGAACTGCGCCTTCCACCCGAACTTGCCCACCCCGCCTTCGACGTGCCGGACCCGGCCGACGGGCACCGCCGCGAACTCGCCCTTCAGTTCCCCCGCCGCGTCGCGCAAGCCCCGGTTGCGGGCGTTGCGCAGGATCGCCCGGTCCGAGATCAGGTCGATCCACCCGCTGCCGAAGAGGGCCGTCGGCTGCACGGACTGCGTGTGAACCGGGTCGAAGTCCGGGATGACGGTCGGGCCGGAGCAACTGCCGGGCGACGGCGGGATCGTCCGCCCGGGGATGGTGGGGAACATGCTCCGCAACCCGCGCAGTGTCTCCCGGTGTGCCGGATCGACGCTGAAGTTGTGCAGTGTGCCGGCGTGGAAGTTGGGGTCGCTCGGGCGGGAATGCACCTCGAAGCTCGTCGCGTTGTGCTCGACGCCGCCACCGCCGCCAAGCCCGCCCTGGAAGTGGCACGCGGCACAGGAGCGGGCGTTGTACACCGGCCCGAGGCCGTCGCCGTGGGCCAGCGGGTCGTTGGGCGTCCACTCGTGCTCGAACAGTTCGCGCCCGGCGGCGATGTCGGCGGCGCTGGCCCGCGGCCCCCAGATGATGGGCAGGCCGTCGGAGAAGAAGTTCCAGTACACGAGGGCGGCGGCGACGCCGAGGATTCCGTACCCGAACAGGCGGCGCTGGGCCGACAGCGACAGGCGGCGCGTGGGACGGCGCATGGAACTACTCCCACTGAGTGAACGGAGGTGCCCCGCGGCGCAGCCGCGGTCACCCCCACAGACGCCCGGGACACGCGGCCATTTCACCGCCAGCATACGAAAAACCGGAGCCGGTTCACTCCCCGACGCGGACCGAGCGGCCGGCCTGCACGCGGACGTTGTCCTCGACCCGCTGCGGCCGCGCCCCGTTGGCCGGCACCACCCACACCGCATACGTGCCCGGCGGCACCAGCATGTCCACCCGGTATTCCGTCGCCACCTGGACCGGCACATGTCCCTTCTCGCCCGGGCCGGGGTCCTTCACGTCGGTCAGCACCACCTTGTCGGCCCGCGGGAAGTTGTCCCCGAACACTTCCACCGTCCCGAGCACGTCGGCGATCTTCAACTCGTGCGTCTGGCCCGCCTTCACCGCCAGCTTCTCGGCCACCCGCACGCCGATGCCGCCCTTGGGCTTCACGACCACCTCGAACGGCCCCTCGCCCGGCAGCGCCGCCGGCTTGTCGAACTTGGTCAGTTCCGCGACCGCCGTCCGCTTGCCGTCCTTCGTCTGGTAAACGGTCGCCGACTCGACAACGCCCAAGCCGCGGGTCGGGATTACTTTCAACTGCGGGCCGTCATCCGACGCGGCAGCGATCGTGGCAACCAACCCGACCAGTGCCGCCCAGGCGAAGCGCGTGACCATTGGGAACTCCATCGGGTGATGCCGCTCCCTTGCGGTCGCGGCTCGTTGTGCCATCACGAGCCGCGACCGCAAGGGAGCGGTTGTGTTTCTGCTCATTCCGACGAGGCAGGAAGCCCGGCGGATGGCGTGCGAATCGCCCGCTGGCCGATTGCTCGGCCGTCGGCCGGCGGATAAAGTAGCGTCTACGGTCGCGTGTTCATCCCTCCTCATTCCCACCGAACACACACCATGTTCCGCCCGTCTCCCAACCGCGTGCGGTTCGCGCTCGTCGGTATCTTCGCCCTGCTGGCACTCGGGTTGTCGCTGCACACCGGCCAGGCCCAGTTCGGCCGGCCGCCCGGCTTCGGCGGCGGAATGAAGCCGCCGGGCATGGGCGGAATGCACGGCCCGCAGATGCGCCCGCCGGGCGGATTCACCGGACTGCCGGGCGGCGGCTTCCCCGGAACGGGCATGGGCGGAATGCACGGCCGGTACGGCGGCGGCTTCGGCGGCGGGCGGACGGAGATCGTCTGGCGGTGTACGGCCTGCAACGGCGAACTCGGCCGCGGGCCGACCGACCCGGGCCAGTCCATCTGCCCGCACTGCGGGGCACACCTGAGCGGCCCGGCCGGCCCGGCCAGTTCGGGAGCGTTCGGCACGAACTCCGGAACACAGTGGAACACGCCCGCGGCCCCGTCGGTCGGCGACACCAGCCCGAACACCACCCCGCCCGCCAGCCCCCCGCCGGACGCGACCCCGGCCGCCACCGACGCACCTGCTTCGAGCACCCTGCCCTTCTTCGGTTCCGGCACAGCAGACAATTCCTCCGCTTCCTCGTCCTCGTCGAACTCCTCCGGCGGCGTCGGCCGGGCGCTGAAGATCGTCGGGATCACGGTCGCGGTCGTCTTCCTGGTCGGCGTCGTCGGCATGCTGGTGATGGTGGCGAAGAACACCTCGGGCAACCGACCCCGGCGGACGCGGTACCGCCGGCGGCAGGTGGCGTTCGACTTCGACGACGAGTGAGCCCAAGCCCACCCGTTGCAACGGGTGGGCTTTTCGGTCAGTCCGCTGCTTTCAGCAGCACGAATTCCAGCAACCACCCGAGCAGGTTCAGCCCGGCGTCCCGCACGTCGCGGCCGGGGTCGAACTCGGAGACCGACAGCCCCGCCACCTTCTCCGACCACACCGCCTCCAAGAGCTTCAGGAACACCGGCGCGGCCAGGCCGAACGGCAGCGGCTCCTGCACCGCGGGCATCGCCGCCGGGTCCAGGGCGTCGCAATCCAGGTCGATCCACACGCGCTTCGCGCCGTCGGCCTTGGCCTGCAACTCCGCCGCCACCCGGTCCGCGTCGGTCGCCACGTCCACCGCCGAATACGCCGCCTCGAACGTCTGGGCGATCTCGCCGGGCACCAGGAACAGGTCGCGGTGGCCGACGTTGACCAGCCGCGGCCGGGATGCCTCGAAGTGCGTCAGGTAGTTGCCGTGCGACAGTTCGCGGGTGGTGTCGTGGAAGGCGTACACGTCCAGGTGGGCGTCGAACTGCACCACCAGCGTCTCGCGGCCCAGCTCCTCCAGCACCGGCAGCACGCTCAGGTGGTTGCCGCCCAGCCAGACGAGGAACTCGCCGGCCTTTAGCGCCCGCCGGGCCGCCTGCCGGCCGGTCTTGCGCCAGTTGGCCACCTGTTTTTGCGTCTCGAAGGCGTACTCGCCGACGGCGACCCTCCCCCGCAGGCAATCGGCCCGGCACGGCCGCGACTCGGCCTCGGTGTCGTCGAGGATCTCGCGGACCACGTCGCCCAACAGCCGCGCGCCGGCCCCGGTGCCCGCGCCGCCGAACAGGTCGAAGGGGAAGACGGTGACGGTGCTTTGCATAGTGGCCAGTGGTCGGCGGCCAGTGGACAGTCGGCACTGTGGATCGTTGTAGCGTCGTGGGCGTCCCGGGACGTAAGATGAAGACCCCCGGCACTGATTGGCTGGCCACCGGCCACTGACCACTGGCCACTACTATGGACCTTCTCGCCGCCCGGCGTGCCGACATCGACGCGAAGCAGGCCGCGGTCGTCCCGATCCTGGAGGCGATGGGGTGCGAGGCAGTGCTGCTGCTCATGCCGGCGCACGTCGCCTGGTTCACCTCGGGGCTGAACATCCGCGGTCTCATCGCCGATTCCGAGCGGCCCGGGGTGTACACCAACGGCCGGCAGCGGTGGCTCATCTGCTCGAACGTGGACAGCCAGCGGCTCTTCGACGAGGAGCTGGACCGGCTCGGGTTCCAGCTCAAGGAATGGATGTGGGACGGCGGGCGGGCGGACCTGTTGCTGAACATCACGGCCGGCCGCAAGATCGCCTCGGACCGCCCGTTCCCGAGCATCCCGATGGCCAACGACCGGCTCCGGCCGCTGTTGCGGGCGCTGTCGGAGTTCGAGCAGGAGGCGTACCGCGACATCGGCCGGTCGGTCGCCCACGCGATCGAGGCCACGGCCCGCAACTTCGAGCACGGCCAGACCGAGCAGGAGATCGCCGGGCAACTGGGCCACCGGATGCTGCACCACGGCATCGAGCCGGTGGCCATGAGCGTGGCGGGCGACGACCGGGCGGCGAAGTACCGCCGGGCCGGGTTCGGCGCCCGACCGGTCACCCGCACCTGCGTCATCCAGGCGACCGGCATGCGGGACGGCCTGTTCGTCACCTGTTGCCGCACCGCCTGCTTCGGCCCGCCGCCGGATGAACTGCGCGTCGCCCACGACCTGGCGGTCAAGCAGGCCACCCTGTACCGCTCGCTGACCGTCCCGGAAGAGACCATCGGTGCCGTGGGCGAGGTGGGCCGTGCGGTGCTGGCGAACACGCCGTTCGAGTTCGACTGGCGGCTGAGCCAGCCGGGCTACGGGGCGGGGCGGTTTTTGGCTGAGGAACTCCGCCGGGCCGGGCAGGAGGAGTTGCTGGCCGTCGGCAACGCGGTCGTCTGGCAGGCGCGGGTTGGCCCGGCCGCGGTGGTCGATACAGTGATCGTGACCGGCGACGGGCCGGTGGCGGTCACCCCGACCGACGAGTGGCCGGTCCGCCGGCTGGCCCTCCGCGGCGGCCCGCCGCACGACATTCCGGACATCCTCGTCCGGGAGGATTGACGATCGGAGATTGTTGATCGCCGATTGGCAGGCAACCGTCCGCCCCGCCGTCCGGCAATCATCAATCGCCGATCTTCAATCATCAATCCACACGGAGGTTTCCCATGTCCCGCATCCTCGGCGCACTGGTGATCGGCCTGTTCGCGGTGTCGCTCGCCCGGGGCCACTTCCCGTACATCGTGCCCGACGACAAGGGCACGACCGCCAAGGTCGTCTTCAGCGACGACCTGAACCCCGACCCCAACGTGAACGTCGAGAAGATCGCCGACACCAAGCTGACCGTCCGCGACGCGGGCGGCAAGGAATCGGCCCTGGAGTGGAAGAAGGGCGACGGGTTCTACTCGGTCACGCTCCGCGGCAGCGGCAACCGCGTGGTCTACGGCGTCACCGATTACGGCGTGCTCCAGAAGGGCGACGCGAAGCCGTTCCGGCTCCTGTACTACCCCAAGGCGGTGGTCGGCACGGCGACGGCCAAGGAAGCGACCGTGGGCGAGAAGTTGCCGCTGGAGGTGGTGGCGACCGGCGGGGCGGGCAAGGTGAAGTTCCGGGTGCTGGCGGCCGGCAAGCCGCTGCCCGAGGCGGAGGTGACGGTGATCGTGCCCGGCTCGGCCAAGAAGGACGTGAAGACGGACAAGGAGGGGTTCACGCCCGAGTTCGACGGGGCCGGCCGCTACGGGGTGACGGCCAAGTTCATCGAGGCGAAGGCCGGCGACCACGCGGGCAAGAAGTACGACGAGGTCCGCCACTACGCCACCCTGGTCTGCGACGTGGGGAAGTAAGTGCCGGCCGACTTGTAGTCGGGGTCTGTGACCCCGGTCTTCTGTGGCCGGCCTCTGTGAGGCCGGGCGAACCGGGGTCACAGACCCCGGCTACAGAAGCCGCTACGGGCCACCCGCTGCGTCACTCGCGCCAGAACAACGATTCCTTCGGCACGGTGTACTTCACCGCCAGGTGCGGCGTTTCCAGCCGCTTGCCGTCGGCCAGCGACTTCAGCCCGGCGGCCAGGATGCCGCTGGTTAGCAGCGTGCGTTCCACGGGGTACGGCGCCTTGCCCGTCGTGAACATCTCCTCGGCCTTGGACATGAGTGCCGCGGAGTACACCACGTTCGGGTTCGGCGGCAGGTAGAACAGTGTCGAGAGCGGCTCCTTCTCGCCCTTGAGGCGCGCGGCGAACGTGAAGTCCTGCACCAGTCCGTTCATCAAGAGCATCGTGGCCTTCAGTCCGTCGGCGTACTCGATTCGGAAGGCGACCGGATCCTTGACCATCTCCCGCATCTGCTCGGGCTTCGGGTAGCGGTGGCTGAACGTCGCCGGCTGTGAGAGCGTCTGGCTGCGGCACAGGCACGCATCGAAGAGCCGCGGGTCCCAGCCGCCCTTGGCCCAACCGCCCGCGGCCAGCGCCTTCCACACCGGCTCACCCCGGGTGACTGTGACGGCCGCGACGCCCGTCTCGCCGCCCTTGCGCCGCTCGGCCATGCACTGGATCACTTCGAGGGCGTGGAAGTCGTAGGAATCCAGCCCGCCGAACGCGACGCAGAGTAGCTCCTCGGGTTCGCCCCCGTGTGGCATGTCGATTGAGGGCATCCGCCACGTGACCGGCAGCGACGAGCCGGCCAATAGCGGGAACTTCATCTCGCGGGCCGTGTCCACCATCTCCTTCGCCCATTCCCACTTCCAGGACAGGTGCTTGTCGTTGAACACCGGGGCGGTGCGGCCGACCTTCCGGAACACCTCGATGATCTCTTTGAAGTACCGGTGGCGCGGGTACTGCACCTGCCCGAGTTCGTTCTTCGGGTAGTCGCCGTGCTCGCCGATGACGAGCACCGCATCGACGGCCAGCTTCTCACCGCCGCAGCGGAGGGCATCGGCCACGCTCGGGTAGATCTTGAACCCGAACTCTTTTGCCCGCTCGGCGCTCAGGTCGCCCTTGGGGGTCTGATCGACGTAGGCCGAGACGACCTCGAAGGCGGGCGTGTGCCACTTGCCGGCGACGGGGTAGCCGTGCAGGAACCACTCGGCCATGTGCCAGGCGTGGCTGCGGTAGGTCCAGACGTTGGTGACGACGGCCAGCGGCCTGCGGGCCGGGGCGGGCATGGGCTGCTCGGCCACGGCAGCGGGCGCGACGGCGAGCGTTGCCCCGACGGTCCCGATGAAGTCGCGGCGCGTAATCATGGCTCACCCTCTGTGCTGAAGATGCCCGGGTCACGTTTTGCTCAGCAGTCTGTCCGGGTCGCCACGTATCGGCTTACCAGTGTTTGTAGCCCCAGAGGAATGCCACCAAGCCGCCGAGGAACAGCACCAGCGGTATCCACCCGCGCCTGGGGCTGTTGAACAAGACGTAAATCATGAACAGCGGCACCAGGGTAGAGGCCACACCCATAGCCACACTTTCGCGGTAAGCAATCCACAGCCCCCACGCCCACCCGGTGATGAAAGCGGTACTGCCCACCACGACCATAATGACGCCGAGTTCCATCGCTAGCCCGCCGGGTTAGGGATAATTCGTCCCATGATGACCGATACGTCGCCGGAAGCAAGGCGGCAAACGCCGGCGGCGCTCTTGTGCCGCCCCGGATCGGTGGCGACAATCGTCTCGGTGTGCTCGGACACAGTTGCGAGGCTCGGGAATGCCGTTCGACCGCCAGCCGACGTTGAAGGGCGAGTTGCTCGAACTCCGGCCGCTGTGCGCGGAGGACTTCGCCGAGTTGTACGCGGTCGCCGCCGACCCGCTCATCTGGGAACAGCACCCCTGCAACGACCGGCACCAGAAGGACGTGTTCGAGGCCTTCTTCCGCGAGGCCCTGGAATCGGGCGGGGCACTCGTGGCCACCGACGCCCGGGACGGCCGCGTGATCGGCTCGTCGCGGTTCCACGGCCACGACGAGGCGGCAAGCGAGATCGAGATCGGCTGGACGTTCCTGGCGCGGGCGTACTGGGGCGGCGCGTATAACGGCGAGATGAAGCGGCTCATGCTCCGGCACGCCTTCCGGTTCGTGAAGAGTGTGATCTTCATCGTGGGGCGGAACAACCTCCGCTCCCGACGGGCCGTCGAGAAGATCGGCGGGGTGCTCGCGGGAACCCTGGAGCGGGGCGGCCGGGAGAACGTGGTCTACCGGATCGAGTCGGCAACCTTCGCGTGAGTCAGTTCAAGGAGGCTTTCCCATGACCCCATCGGCGGACGAGCGGCGGCTGCGCGTCGATCTGGCGGCCTGCTACCGCCTCGTGGCCCTCTACGGCTGGGACGACATCGTCTTCACCCACATCTCGGTGAAGCTCCCGGGCGACGCCGGGTTCCTCATCAACCCCTACGGCATGCTCTTCGATGAGATCACCGCCTCCAGCTTGGTGCGGATCGACGCGGCCTGCAACAAGCTCTCGGAAAGCCCGCACCCGGTCAACCCCGCCGGGTTCGTCATCCACAGCGCCATCCACGCCGCCCGGCACGATGCCGTCTGCGTCCTCCACACGCACACCGTCGCCGGTGTCGCCGTCTCGGCCCAGCGCGAGGGGTTGCTGCCGATCTCGCAGCAGGCCACCGTCGCGCTGGCCTCCCTCGGCTACCACGACTACGAGGGCATCGCCGTGCGGGACGACGAGAAGCCGCGGCTCCAGCGCGACCTGGGCAACAACACCTGCCTGATCCTGCGCAACCACGGACTGCTGACGGTCGGCGGGACGGTCGCGGACGCCTTCCTGTCCATGTACCTGTTGCAGCGTGCCTGCGAGGTCCAAATGTTAGCCCAGGCCGGCGGCCAGCCACTCATTTCGATTGACCCGCGGATCACGGCCGGGGTCAAGGAGAACGTCATCGCGGTGACCCGCGGCCTGGGCGGCGCACTCGCCTGGCCGGGCCTCTTGCGGAAGCTGGACCGCCTGAATCCCGGATACGCCGACTGACGTGTTGAGTGAGAGGCCTCATGAGAATGTTCTTGACACACTCATGAGAGCGGGTGTAGTTTCTCATCGTCCCTGAACCGGGCCGAATTCGCCTCATTTCCAGTCTAATCCGGCGAATCGGTGAGAACGCAGGGAGCGGGCGACGACCCGGGCAGGTCTGATCGAGTCCGATCGTAGTCGTTTTCGCAGCGCACACTCGCAACCGCTGCAAGCCCACGCAGTGCATGCGCCCCTCCCACGCGAGGGGCAACCACCCCATCTTTCTCTCCCATTTCGTGCTCGTCGGCGAAGGAGGACATCATGCGCGGATCTCTCTCCCGTACGTCCCGACACGGCTTCACGCTGATCGAACTGCTCGTCGTGATCGCAATCATCGCCATCCTGATCGGTCTCCTGTTGCCCGCCGTCCAGAAGGTTCGTGACGCGGCCGCCGTGGCCCAGTGCAAGAACAACCTCAAGCAACTGGCCCTGGCGGCCATGAACTACCACGACGCCTACGGCAACTTCCCGGCCGGCAGCGTCGTCCGACAGGGGACCGGCTCGTTCGCCAACTCGGTCTCGTATTACGACACCTGGGCCATCTCCATCCTGCCCTTCGTGGAGCAGGACAACGTGTACAGGCTCTGGAACAAGGACATGCCGAACATCGCGCCTGACAGCGTGGCGGGTGTGAACTTCGTGACGATGCGCCAGACGCCGATCAAAGTTTACAACTGCCCCTCGGACGTCAGCGCGGGGGCCGGGTTCACCCCGTTCTCGCCGGCCTCGGGCAACGACTACACCATCCTCACCTCCAGCGGTCCGTCCGGGAACGGCCCGTACAAGAACGGGCCGTACCCCCTGTTCATGCCGTCCACCTACCGCTGCGTGTCCGGTGCCAGCTACGGCGGGTCGGACTGGTGGTCCAACCCCACTCACCCGGACGACGGCGGGTCCAACGAGAACTGGGACGACGCCAGCCAGGTGCCCGCGCTCCTGGCCCACTTCCCGGGCGACCGCGGGATCATGCACGCCACCGCCCCGACCATCGGGGCCGGCCCGGAGAAGATCACGGGCATCACCGACGGGTCGTCCAACACCCTGATGTTCGGGGAGTACGCCACCAAGGACACGCCCGGCCGGCGGACGTTCTGGGCCTACGCCTATACGTCGTACAACCAGTCGCTGGTCACCTTCAACGAGCCCCGGACACTCCTGGCCAGCTTCAACGACTGCGCGGCAATCCCCAGCCCGGCCGGCAACAACCAGTGCAAGCGGGCCTGGGGCAGCTTCCACGCCGGCGGGCTCAACTTCGCCTTCTGCGACGGCTCCGTCCACACCATCAACCGGAGCGTGGACATGATCAACCTCCTGCCCGCGCTGGCGACCATCGCGGGCGGTGAGGTCATCCCGGGGAACAGCTTCAACTAGCGATCCGGAGTTTCCGCTTCCGGAAGTTCCGCGTTCCGGGTCGGTGACGGGAGGTACTCCTCCGGTCCCCGGCCGGTGCGCGGAGCTTCCGCCACTTGGAACTTTCGCAGGGGGCGTGAGAGATGATCGCGCGGAGTTGCCTGTTTCTGGTCGCCCTCGCCGTGTTGTTGGTCGGGTGCGAGGGCGGTCCCAAGCCCGTCCCCGTTTCCGGCCGCGTCATGCTGGACAACAAGCCCCTGCCCAATGCGGCGGTCCAGTTCGTGCCCGCGGCCGGGGCGAAGGATAACGCGCCGCAGATCTCGTCCGTGGGCACCACGGGCGAGGACGGGCGGTATTCCCTGGTCCTCAACACCGACGGCACCGCCAAGGGTGCGATTCCCGGCAAGTACAAGGTGATGATTATGCTGGGCGCTCGGGGCAGCGAGGGAGAAACCAAGCGCACGTTCCACAAGCAGCTTCCGGAGCGCTACAACCGCAAGACCGAGTTGGAGTGCGAGGTGCCCGCCGCGGGCCGCGACGACGCCAACTTCAACCTCACCTCGCGGTGATTGGTTGGCAGCCCGTGCGCTTTTTTTGAAGAGGCGGAAGGAGGGGGAGTCGAACCCCCAAGGCTCGTCGCTCGCCCGTTTTCGAGACGGGTGCCGTCGCCACTCGGCTTGCCCTTCCACAGTTCCAATATCGCTTCGCGTGGCCACCGGGGGCGATGCCACCAAACCTGCGCAGAATGATGACACCGTGGCCGAGCCTACTGGTTCGCGCGTCCCGGCCCGGCGAGGGCCACCCGTCGGTGCGCCGGGCGCTGCGGCAGTTGGCCCTGGGTGCGCGCCTGGAAGACCATTTGGGGTGCCGCCGGGGTGACAATTCACCCACTTCCTTCGGCATCTCGGCGGTCCGCCCGGGCGATGAGGCCCTGGCTCACCACCGGTAGCTGGTCTGGAGGAAGAACAGGCTGGCGTTCGCGGCGGCCGTGGGGCCGGCCGTGTTGCGCAGGAAGTCGCCGCCCCACAGGTACGAGTAGCCGGTGAGCACGTCGCAGTGCTTGCCGAGGTGGAAGTTCAGCACCAGGTCGAGTTCCTCGCCGACGTGCGAGCCGGCCCGCCCGGTCGGGTCGAAGCGGATCGGAGTCCCGGCCGCGTTGTACAGGGCGTCCTTGGGGTCCGCCAGCCAGAAGCTGTGGAACTGGAGCCAGGTCGTCACCCACTTCGTCGGGTAGAGGTACAGGTGGAAGTTCAGGTCGTGGATGTTCTGCCGGCCGACCAGGTCCAGCCAGCCCAGGTAGTAGTGGCCGAACGCGAAGAGCTGGTTGAACGTGTGGGCGGTGCCGGCCGTCGGGTTCCCGCCGCTGGCGTAGTCGTAGAACGCCCAGAAGGTCGGGTCGAGTGGGGCGTCCTTGAAGTTGTACCCGGCCCCGGCGGTGGCCATCCCGGCGACCACGTCGCGGCCGTTCTGGGAGCCGAGTTGCATCGCCCCCTCGAAGTCGAACAGGAAGTTGTCGGCGTTGCCCGCGTAGCGGCTGCCGAACGTGTGGCGGGTGTAATTGCCCTGCGGGATGCCGCCCAGCCCGACCAGCGAGTTGGTGTTGTCGCGCAGCAGGTAGTAGGCGTCGATCGCCTGGCCGTCCTTGGGCCGATACGTGGCCCAGGCCCCGGCGAAGTTCTGGTTGTTGTCCACCGAGTCGATTTTGCCCGTACTGGGGATGACCGGCTGGACCCAGAACAGGTCGAAGTCCCACTTGTCGGTGTGGCGGAACCCCCGCACCCCCTGGAACGTCCGCCGGTCATTCGCCCAGTCGAGCGGGGAAATCAGTCGCTGGGAGCCGAACAGCAGTTCTTGGCGGCCGACGCGAACGTAGGCCGGGTTGCCGCCGAGTTCGGCCAGCTTGAGGTCGATGAACAGGTTCAGGAAGTCCGCGACGTCGCGGTCGGTCGGATTGGTCGGCAGGCTCTGCGGGCTGGACCACGCCCCGAGGAACTCGGCGTAGACCCGGAAGACGTCCTTGTACCACAGGTCGCCGTAGACGCGCACCCGGTTCAGGTCGAAGTCGTTGTTCGTCTGCGTCAGCCGGGCGTTGTACTGGTCCTCGTACCGCGACCGGAACTCGCCGCCGGTGACGAACAGCCAGTTGTCCCCGATCCGGATGCGCTTGAGCGGGTCGAAGAAGTCGTGCTCGGTGTTGTTCGGGTTGTCCAGGTAGGAGAAGTTGTCCAGGTCGAAGAACGAGGGCATGATCGTCCCGTTCCGCGGGTACGGGTACTTGGGCGGCCCCTCGCGGCACTCGCCGCGGAGCCAGTCCAGGGCCGAGTAGTAGCCGGGGCCGGTCGGCGGCATCGGGAAGTTGCCGATGCGGGGCATCGGGCGGACCCGCGGGATCTTCGCCCAGTCGATTCCCTGCTCCCCGCCGGCCGGGCAACCGGGACACGCCGGCAGCGGTGGCGCGACACCCGGGGGCGTGACCGATACGGGTTGTGCCGGCTGGTCGGGCACCGTCCCGGCCGTTCCCGGCGGGATTTGCTCAAGTGCCGGCGACGTGTTCACGGGGGGGGACTGAGCCTGCGCGACAACGGCGGCGCACGGGGTCAGGACAACAATCGCCAGAACCAGGCGAGACAGCGGTGGCATCCTTTCACTCCCGGGCGCGACGAACAGCCGACCCCAACCGGGGGCCGCAACGGAGCACCGTCTGAGCATCGGAGCGCGGATACCGAAGGTTGAGATTGCGAGGGTTGTGCCGGCCCGGACGCGATCGGACTACCCGGCGCAACCGGAATCATCCGCACTCTCGGCCCACTTGCCCGGCTCCTCGTCATCGGTCGTTCGGGGCGAGGAGGAGGCGGGCGAGGCCGACCGCGGTGGCCGCCCACGCCGCCAGGCCCACCCAGGCGAACGTCTCCCCCAGTGGGATCAGGAACGGCACGCCGAACTCCCGGGCCAGCCGGAGGGTGCAGACCGCGTACATCCCGAGTGGGAACACCGCGCCCCAGTACCCGTGGTCGTAGGTCAGCGGATACCGCTTCACCACGTGCCGCCAGAAGCCGAGCATCAAGAGCAGCGGCAGCCACCACGTGGCCGTCGCCCAGAACATCAGGGTCAATCCCTTCAGGAACGGAACCAGTTCGACGAGCAGCTCGGACCCGCGGGCGGCGGCCACCAGCGCCACCCCGCCGAGGGTGGAGATCGCCATCGCGCCCATGTTGATCCAGTACGGCGGGGTCAGCTCGGCGGCGGTGAGTGGACGGAACATGATCCGGTAGAAGATCAGGGCGATCAGCCACAGGTACAACATCCCGCCGACCAGCCAGAAGCACAGTGCGGTGAACAGGACCGGTTGGGTGCCTCCTTCCGGCAGGTGCGGGGCGACCAGACACCCGAGCACGCACACCGCCTGGGTCGCCACGACCGTCAGGAGCCAGACGCCGCTCAGCCCCCTTTCCAGCACAGTGGGATCCGAAGCTTGGAATTCACGTGACTTGAAGTCGCGGC
>JADMIO011281652.1_pt1 | contig 48302 bp, 44 predicted proteins | sample 8958161 | NCBI WGS metagenome assembly JADMIO01 (sample SAMN16585339, study PRJNA669376) | soil metagenome | isolation source: Crop rotation soil | place: USA: Cullars Rotation, Alabama | collected 2011
CGCGACAACTTGTCCACGTGGAATTCTAAGCTTAGGATCCCAATGTGCTGGAAAGATCCTGCAGGCCGGCAGTACCGATATCAGCGTGCTGACCGTCGACCAGGCCGATCTTCTTGCCGGCGGCAGCGTGCTGGGCAACAGCGGCGACGATACGCTGCTGGTCAAGGCGACGCTGATCGATCTCGGCAGCACGACCCTCAGCAGCGTCGAAATCATCGAAGCCGGGCGCAATATCGCCACCAGCTTCCTGGTCGACCAGGCCGATCTGGCGGTGAACGGCTCGGTGATCGGCAGTTCCGGCAGTGATACGCTGGCGGCGAACAGCAGCTCGATCGACCTCAGCAGCACGTCGCTGACCAGCGTCGAGGCGATCGCCGCCGGCACCACCGACAGCACCAGCTTCATCCTCGACCAGGGGGACCTTGCTGTTAGCGGCTCCGTGATCGGCAGCAGCAATGCCGACACACTGGTCGCCTCGGGCACCTCGATCGATCTCACCAGCGCCACGCTCAGCAGCGTCGAAGTGCTGCAGGCCGGCAATACCGGCGATACGCTGTTCACCGTCAACCAGGCGGACCTCGCGGCTGGCGGCTCGGTAGTCGGCAATAGCGGTACTGATACACTGGCGACGACCGGCGCCAGCCTCAACTTCACCAGCACGGTACTGGCCAGCGTCGAGATCCTGCAGGCGGCCGGCAATAGCGCCACCGTCTTCACCGTCGATCAGGCCGATCTCGCCGCCGGCGGCACGGTCGTCGGCACCGATGTCAGCGACACGCTGACGGTCAAGGACTCTACTGCCGATCTAACCAGCAGTACGCTGAGCAGCGTCGAAATCCTGCGGGCCGGCAGTGCCACCGCCACCAGCTTCGTCGTCAACCAGGATGACCTGGCTGCTGACGGCTCGGTGTTCGGCAGCAGCGGCACCGACACGCTGGCGACCGGCGATGCCACCCTTGATCTTAGCAGCACTGCCCTCAACAGCATCGAAGTCCTGCAGGCCGACACCGGCAACGACACTGTCTTCACCGTCGACCAGAGCGATCTCGCTGCCAACGGCTCGATCGTCGGCAACAGCGGCAACGATCAGCTCGTCGTCGCTGGTACCTCGCTCAACCTCAGCAGCACGACGCTGGCCAGCGTCGAGACCCTGCTGGCCGGTACCAATAGCGACACGGTCTTTACGGTCAACCAGGCCGATCTCGCGTCGGGCGGCTTCGTCCAGGGCAGCAGCGGCAGCGACACGCTGTCTATCAAGGGCAGCATCCTCGATCTCACCAGCACGACCCTCGACAACGTTGAGACCATCGCTGCCGGTCTCAACAGTGCCACCACGCTGATCGTCGACCAGGCCGATCTGGCGCCGTCCGGCTTCGTCGCCGGCAGTACCGGTGTCGATACGCTGCAGGCCAGCGACAGCCTCCTCGACCTCAGCAGTACGACGCTCACCAGCATCGAGATGCTGCGCACGGGCTCAACCGGATCGACCACCTTCCTGGTCGATCAGACCGATCTCGTCTCGGCCGGTTCGGTGTTCGGCGCCACGGCGGCCGATACCTTGGCCGCGGCTGGCGCCGCACTCGACCTGCGCTCGACCGCGCTCAGCAGCGTCGAGGTTCTGCAGGCCGGCACCAGCGGCGATACCGCCTTTACCGTCGACCAAGCCGATCTGCTTTCCGGCGGCTCAGTGCTGGGCGATGCCGGCAACGACACGCTGGTCGCGTCCGCTGCCTCGTTCAACCTCACCAGCACCACGCTCAGCAGCGTCGAGCTGCTGCAGATGGGCGCCACCGCCGCCACCACCTTCACCATCGATCAGGCCGATCTGGTGTCGGGCGGCTCGCTGTCGGGCGGCGCGCTCAACGACACGCTGGCGATCAAGGGTGCTGCGTTCGATCTTAGCAGCACCACCGTCAGCGATGTTGAGGTGCTGAAGGCCGGTGTCTCGGCCGCCACGACCTTCACCGTCGATCAGGACGATCTTGCCTCCGGCGGCTCGCTGATCGGCAGTACCGGCGTCGACACGCTGGCCGCCGCCGGCAGCACGCTCGATCTCAGCAGCACGACGCTCAGCAGCGTCGAGGTGCTAACGGCCGGCAGCACCGGCGATACGGCGTTCACCGTCGATCAGGCCGATCTCGCCATAAACGGTTCGGTGCTCGGCAATGCCGGCACCGACACGCTGATCATCAACGGCAGCTCGCTCACTCTCACCAGCGCCACGCTCAGCAGCGTCGAAGTGCTGCAGGCCGGCACGACCGGCGACACCGCGTTCTCCATTGATGCGGCGGATCTCGCGTCGGGCGGTTCGGTGGTCGGCGATGTCGGCGCCGATACGCTGACGATCAAGGGCACCGCAATCGATCTCACCGCGACCGGCCTCAACAGCATCGACCAGATCAAGGCCGGCACCGCCACCGCCACCACCTTCACGGTCGATTACAACGATCTCGCCTGGGGTGCTTCGCTGTCCGGCAGCACCGGCACCGATACGCTGGTGATGACCGGCAGCGATTTCGACCTCAGCAGCGCCACGCTCAGCAGCGTCGAGGTGCTGAAAGCGGGCAGCTCGGCCGGCACCACCTTCACCCTCGACCAGGCGGATCTCGTCTCGGGCGGCTCGATTCTGGGCGGTGCCGGCACCGATACGCTGGTGGCGGCCGGCAGCGTTCTCAATCTCGCCAGCGTCACGCTGAGCAGCATCGAAGTCTTCCAGCTCGGCGGCACCGGCGATACCAGCTTTACGCTCGGCCAGTCCGACCTGGTGCCGGGCGGCACGCTCACTGGCGGCGTCGGCACCGACACGCTGATGTCGAAAGGCACCAGCCTCAATCTCACCAGCACGACCCTCAACAGCATCGAAGTGCTGCAGGCCGGTACCAGCAGCGCCACCATCTTCACGGTCGACGCGGCCGATCTCGCCAGCGGCGGCTCGGTGGTCGGCGGCGCGGGGTCCGATCAGCTTGTCTTCGCCGGCACCGCTGCCGACCTCAGCAGCACCGGCATCTCCAGCATGGAGACGCTGAAGGCCGGTCTTACCGCCGCCACCACCTTCACGGTCGATCAGGCCGATCTGGTCTCTGGCGGCGTGGTGCAGGGCTCGACCGCGACCGATACGCTGGTTGCCGTCGGCAGCACGCTCGATCTCTCCAGCACCACCATCCGCAGCGTCGAGATCCTGACCGCGGGCAGCGCCGCCGACACCGTCTTCACCGTGCAGCAGGCCGATCTGCTGTCCGGCGGTTCGGTGACGGGCGGGGCGGGCACCGATACGCTGGTGGCGGCCGCGACATCGCTCGATCTGCGTAGCACCACGCTGAGCAGTGTCGAGGTTCTGCAGAGCGGCATGACTGCCGGCACCAGTTTCACCGTCGATGCCGCCGACCTTCTCTCCGGCGGCTCGGTGCTGGGCGCCGCCGGCGTCGACACGCTGGAGCTGGGCTCGACCGTGGTCGATCTGCGCGGCACCTCGCTCAGCAGCATCGAGATCATCAAGCTCAACGCCGGCAATCTCAGCGTCAACGCCACCGTCGATGCCTCGCAGCTGATGTCGGGCGGGTCCGTCCTCGGCGGCGCCGGCGTCACCACCCTGACCATTGCCGGCACCGCCTACGACATGACCAGCACGACGCTGAGCAGCGTCGAGGTTCTGCAGGCGGGGACCAGCTCCGCGACCGTCTTCACCGTCGACGCCGGCGATCTCAACCCCGGCGGCGGTGTCACCGGCAGCAGCGGCGTCGACACGCTGGTCGTCGTCAGCTCTACCTTCGACCTGCGCAGTACGCTGCTTACCAGCGTCGAGGTCATACAGGCCGGCGTCAGCGGCGACACGTCTTTCAGCGTCGATCAGGTCGATCTCAACGCGGGCGGCTCGGTGCTTGGCAGCTCGGGCAACGATACGCTGAGCGCGCTGGGCAGCTCGCTCAACCTCAGCAGCACGACGCTGAGCAGTGTTGAGGCGCTTAAGGCCTGTGCCAATCTCGCCACCGTCATCACCGTCGACCAGGGCGACCTGCTCAGCGGCGGCAGCATACTGGGCGGCACCAAGAGCGATACCCTGGCCGCCGCCGGGACGGCGCTCGATCTCACCAGCACGACGCTCTCCAGCGTCGAGGTCCTGCAGGTCGGCAGCACGGCGGCCACCACTTTCACCGTCGATCTCTCCGACCTGGCGATTGGCGGTTCGGTTCTCGGCGCTGCCGGCGCCGACACGCTGCAAGTGGCCGGCACGCTGTTCGATCTCACGGCCACGACGCTCTCCAGCGTTGAGGTCCTGCAGGCCGGCGTCACCGCCGCCACGGTGTTCGGCGTCAATGCAGCCGATCTCGCCTCTGGCGGGTCGGTGGTGGGCAATGCCGGCAGCGACGTTCTTTATACCGCGGGCAGCGCTCTCGATCTCACGAGCACCACGCTCAGCAGCGTCGAAACCCTGCAGGCGGGCAATGCTGCCGCCACGACTTTCACGGTCGATGCCGCCGATCTGATCTCGGGCGGATCGGTCATCGGCAGCACCGCCAGCGATACGCTGGTCGCCGCCGGGAGCAGTCTCGACCTGAGTGTCACGACGCTGAGCAGCGTCGAGGTGCTGAAGGCCGGTACCAGCGGCGCCAATGTCTTCATCGTCGACGGCGCCGACCTCATCTCCAACGGCTCGGTGCTGGGCAGCACGGCCAGCGACACGCTGACCGTCAACGGCACAGCCTTCGACCTCAGCAATACGACCGTCAGCAGCGTCGAGGTGCTCGCCACCGCGGCGACCAACGGCGCCACTTTCACGGTCAATGCGGCCGACCTCGCCTCGGGCGGCTCGGTGCTCGGCGGCGCCGGCGCCGACACGCTGGCCATCTCCGGCAACGCGTTCAATCTTCTCAGCACGACACTGTCCAGCGTCGAGGTCCTGCAGGCCGCCACCTCGGCCGCGACCAGCTTCACGGTCGACGCGGCGGATCTCGCCGCCGACGGCTCGGTGGTCGGCAGCAGCGGCGCCGACACGCTGACGATCCGCGCCACCACCATCGATCTCACCAGCACCGCGCTCAACAGCATCGACGTGCTGAAAGCCGGCGCCTCCACCGCCACGACGTTTGCGCTGGACTACAACGACCTTGCCTGGGGCGCCTCGCTGCAGGGCAGCAGCGGCGTCGACACGCTTCTGCTCGCCACGACCGACATCGATCTCAGCAGCGCCACGCTGACCAGCGTCGAAGTGCTGAAAGCGACCAGCGCCAGCGCCACGGTCTTCACGGCCAACCAGGCCGATCTTGCCGCCTCGGGCTCGATCATCGGCAGCAGCGGCACCGATACCCTCGCGGCCGCCGGCAGCACGCTCGATCTCACCAGCACGACGCTCAGCAGCATCGAAGTGCTGAAGATCAACGGCATCACCAGCACGACCATCAGCGTCGACCAGGTCGACCTGGCAAATGGCGGCAGCGTGCTGGGCGGCATCGCCGTCGATACCCTCGCGGCCAAGGGCACCGGCTTCAACCTGACCAGCACGACCCTCTCCAGCGTCGAAGTGCTGAAGGCGCTGACCGCCGGCACGACCTTCACGGTCGACATCGCCGATCTGGTCAGCGGCGGCTCCGTGCTGGGTGCGGCCGGCAACGACACGCTGCTGATCTCCGGCACCGCCATCGATCTCAGCAGCACCAGCCTCAGCAGCGTCGAGGTGCTGAAGGCGCTGAGCACGGCCGCGACGGTCTTCACGATCGACGCCGCCGATCTCGCCCCCAACGGCACGATCCTGGGCAGCAGCGGCACCGATACGCTGATCGTGAATTCGACCAATATCGATTTCAGCAGCACGACGCTGTCCAGCGTCGAGGTGCTGGATGCCGGCGCCAGCGGCGCCACCGTCTTCACCATCAACCAGGCCGATCTCGCCAGCATCGGTTCGGTCCTCGGTTCCGCCAACGACGACACGCTGACCATCAAGGGCAGCGCTGTCGATCTCGGCAGCACGACGCTGTCCAGTGTCGAGATCCTGCGCGCCGGCACCGTCGGCGCCACCAGCTTCATCGTCGATCAGGCCGATCTGCTCTCCGGCGGGTCGGTGATCGGCAGCAGTGCCGCCGATACGCTGGCCATCCGTGGCACCTTGCTCGATCTCACCGCCACCGCGCTGAGCAGCGTGGAGAACCTCAAGGCCAACACCACCGCCGCCACCACCTTCATCGTCGATGCCGGCGATCTCGTGTCCGGCGGCTCGGTGCGCGGCAGCACCGGCGCCGATACGCTGCTCTTCAGCATGTCGACCGTCGACCTCGGCACCGTCGCCTTGAGCAGCATCGAGGTGCTGAAGGCCAACACCACCGCCGCCACGACCTTCACAATCGACCAGGCCGATCTGATGTCGGGCGGCTCGATCTTCGGCAGCTCCGCCACCGACACCCTGATCGCCAACGGCAACGCGCTCGATCTCGGCAGCGTCACCGTCACCAGCGTCGAGGTGCTGCAGGCGAAGGTGACGGCCGCCACGACCTTCTCGGTCAACCAGGCCGATCTCGCGGCCGGCGGCTCTGTGCTGGGCAGCAGCAGCGCCGACACCCTGGTGGCCAAGAGCGCCACTCTCGACCTCACCTCCACCACGCTCAGCAGCATCGAGGTGCTGAAATCCGGCTTCGCCACCGCGGTCACCTTCAGCATCGACCAGGCTGATCTCGTCGCCGGCGGCTCGGTGTCCGGCGGCACCGCCATCGACACGCTGATTATCGCTGGCAGCTCGCTCGATCTCATCAGCACCGCGCTCACCAGCATCGAAGTGCTGAAAGCCGGCACGGCGGGCGATACCGTGTTCCGGGTCGACTTGAGCGATCTGGTCGTCAACGGCTCCCTGCTGGGCAGCAGCGGCACCGACACGCTGATCGTCGCGTCGACCAACTTCGACGTCGGCTCGACCGCGCTCAGCAGCATCGAAGTGCTGCAGGCGGGGCTGAGCGCCGCCACGACGTTCTCGGTCAACCAGGCCGACCTCGCCAGCATCGGCTCGGTCATTGGCAGCAGCCTGACCGACACGCTGGCGATCCGCGGCGCCTTGCTCGACCTCACCAGCACGACGCTCACCGGTGTCGAGGTGCTGAAAGCGGCGACGGCCGGCGCCACTGTGTTCACGGTGGACGCCGCCGACCTCGCCGCCGGCATGTCGGTGCTCGGCGGCTCCGCCTCCGACACGCTGACCATCAAGGACAGCGCGTTCGACCTCAGCAATATCTCGCTCAGCAGCATCGAGGTGCTCAAAGCCGGTGTCAGCGCCGCCACCACGTTCACGGTCGACCAGATCGATCTCGCTAAGCCGGGCTCGGTCTTCGGCAGCACCGGCATCGACACGTTGATCGTCAACGGCACGTCGTTCGATCTGCGCAGCACGACGCTGAGCAGCGTCGAAATTCTGCAGGCCAGCAGCAACAGCGCCACCGTCTTCACGCTCGATCAGGCCGATCTGGCGCTCAACGGCTCCATCCTCGGCGGCAGCGGCACCGACACGCTGATGATCGCCGGCGCCGCTCTCAATCTCGCCAGCACCACGCTCGGCGATATCGAGGTGCTCAAGGCCGGTACGGCGGGCGCCACCACCTTTACGGTCGACATGGCGGACCTGATGTCGGGCGGCGCCGTCATCGGCAGCAGCGGCAACGATACGCTGGTTGCCCGTGGCGTCTCGCTCGACCTGACCGATACGTTGCTCACCAGCGTCGAGACCCTGAAGGCGGGCAACAGCCTGGCGACGACCTTCACCTTCGATCAGGCCGACCTGGCCGCCGGCTCGGCGGTGATCGGCAGCACCGGCATCGATACGCTGATTGCCCACGGCTCGACGCTCAACCTCGCCAGCACGACGCTGACCACCATCGAGATCCTCAAGGCCGGCTCGGCCAGCGACACCATCTTCACGCTCGATCAGGCCGATCTTGCCGCCAGCGGCTCGATCTTCGGCAATACCGGCACCGATACGCTGATCGCCAACGGCGCCGCCCTCAACCTCACCACCACGACCCTCAGCAGCATCGAGATTCTCAAGGCCGGCCTCACCAGCGCCACGACCTTCACCATCGATCAGTCCGATCTCGCCATCGGCGGCTCGGTGATCGGCGGTGCGGGCAGCGACGTGCTGTCGATCAAGGGTTCGGTGGTCGATCTCAGCAACACGACCCTGACCAGCATCGAGACGCTGGTCACCGGCAACACGGTTGCCACCAAGTTCATCGTCGACGATGACGGCGAAGGCCTGAAGATCAGCGGCGGCGCCGGTGCCGATATCTTCCAGTTCACCAGCGCCTACGGCCAGACCGATCACACCAGCGATACGACGATCCTGGCCGACACCGCGACGATCACCAATTTCACGGTCCCCGGCAACGAGGTGATCGACGTGTCGCAGCTGACCGCGCACGGCACCACCAGCTTTGTCGCGCAGGCGACGACGCAGGCCGCGGTCAATGCGGCTGCGCCCGCGACTCTCAGCGCCGCCCTGAACGCCGCGGCGCACGCTATCGACGGCAGCGTCAATTCGGCCGTCACGGCGTTCCAGTACGGCGGCGCCACCTACGTGCTGGTCGACAACAGTGGCACCGCGGGCCTCACCACGCAGGACCAGGTGATCAAGCTCACCGGCGCGCTGACGCTGACGTCGACAGACTTCGTGCTGTAACTGGGGCGCCCTATTCGCCGCGCCAGCGCGGCGGCCGTTTGGCGAGAAACGCCTCCAGCCCTTCCTGGAAGTCCTGGCTTTCGTAACAGCGGCGGATGATGTCTTCGTCGTCGCTGCTTCCCTGCTGCAGGCGCCGCAGGCCTTCCTTGGTCAGCTCCAGTGTCAGCGGCGCATAGCCCGCCATCTGCCGCGCCAGTTCAGCTACGCGGGTCTGCAGCGCGGCGTCATCCTCAACCACTTCGCTGAGCAGGCCGATCGACAGGGCTTCGGGCGCCTCGATCAGCCGCGCGGTGAACATCATTTCCTTCACCCGCGCGGCGCCGATGAGGGCGGCCAGCCGCCGCAGATTGGCGATCGACAGGCAATTGCCCAGCGTGCGCGCGATCGGCACGCCGATCTTCGTCGTCCTGGTGCCGATGCGCAGGTCGCAGCAGGCGGCGATGGCAGCGCCGCCGCCGGTACAGAGGCCGGCAATCGCCGCGATGGTCGGCACCCGGCAACGCTCGATCGCGTCCATGATCTCCTCGACGCGCTTCTCGTAGTCGATACCGTGCTGCACGGTCTTGAAGGCGCGGAACTGCGAGATGTCGGTGCCCGACGCGAAGGCGCGGCCGCCGGCACCGGTGATGATGAGGGCCTTGAGGCTGCGGTCGGTATTGGCGGCGACGCAGACCTCCACCAGCCGGTCATACATGGCGAAGGTCAGGGCGTTATGCGCCTGCGGGCGGTTGAAGACGAGCCGCCCGATGCCGTCCTGCACCTCGTAGAGGATGTCGCTGTCGCTCATACGGGCCCAGCCTAAGCCAAGTCCACAGCGTGGTCCTTGAGGTCGCCGAGCGCGCAATAGTCCAAAGCGCCCTGATGCGTCGCGCGCAGCACCACCTGCGGCGCGCTATCGGCCTCGAACGCTTCCTGCCAGCGCGGCGCACACAGGCACCAGCGGTCGCCGGGCTTGAGGCCGGCGAAGCCGAATTGCGGCATCGGCGTCGACAGGTCGTTGCCGTGCTCTTTGGAGAAGCGCAGAAACTCTTCCGTCAGGATGCAGCAGACCGTGTGGCTGCCGACATCCTCGCGGCCGGTATCGCAGCAGCCGTTGCGGTAGAAGCCGGTCACCGGCTGCAGCGAGCAGGTTTCGAGCTTGCCGCCCAGCACATTCAGGGAGGGGCGGCGGCCACCACCGCCGCCGTTCCAGTTGCTGTCGTCGAGCGGCATCTATTTCAGACCGAGCTGGCGCCGCGCTTCGGTGACGATCGCCTCGTCCAGCAGGGCCGGCACCGCCACCTTGGCTTTGATCTGGTTGTGCTCCAGCCAGTAATCCTGCTGGTTGCTCAGCGACTCATAGCGGAAGGCGCCGAACTGGCCGACATAGGGCGGGGTGGGGATCTTGCGCAGTTCGTCCTCGGGCAGGTTGCTCCATTTGTTGAGCACGCGAAGTTCGTCCGCCGTCCATTGCGGGCCGCCACGGTCGATTTCCTGCGCGCCGCGCAGCATCGCTTTGGCGAAGCTGATGGCGGCGGGACGTTTCTCATCGAGGAATTTCTTCGAAGCACCCCAATAGGATTCCTGCCACCACGGCATCACCTGCTGGGCGGAGGTCAGGCGCATGCCGAAGCCCTGCTCGACAATCTGCGTCGCGATCGGCTCGACGGCGCCGAGCGCGTCGACGGCCTTGTTGCGGAACGCCGCCAGCCAGTCCGGCGGCGTGCCCAGGCGGCCGCTGTATTTGACGTCGGTGCGCGTCATGTTGCCGGCCTTGAGCGCCTGGTTGACCAGGAAGTTGATCGGGCTGCCTTCGGGGCCGGCATCGATGGCGCGGCCCTTGAGGTCCTTGATGGTGCGGATTTCGCCCGAATCCCACAGATCCTTGCGCACCAGGACCCAGGTGCCGTCGCTCCAGCCGGCATGCGTCTCGGCATTGCTGGCGATCAGCTTGATGCCGAAGCCCTCGTTGTACTGGTTGAAGAGGGCAGGCCCGCCGACCACCGGCGAGATATCGAGGTCGCCGCGTGCGAGCAGCGGCATCTGGGTGACGGACGAGCCGTTGTATTTGCTGATGACCAGCTCGATCCCCTCCTGGTCGACATAGCCTTTCTCGATGGCGATGTAGAGCGGGATATAGGAGTAGACGAGGGGGTTGAGCGAGATGCGGATCTTGGGGCGGTCCTGTGCGAACGCGGTGCCGGCAAGAACGACGACGGCTGCGGCAATCAGGGTCGCGAGGCGAATGAGCTTGAGCATTGTCCCTCCCGCTTTATTTGAACCGATGACAGCGGCGCGGCGCCGGCTTGTCAAGGATGCGGTAACGGAACGCTCAAAGCAACTGAGCCGAGCCCGCCTGTCAGCGGGCCCAGCTCCTAAAACAACTGAGCCGAGCCCGCTTTGCAGCGGGCTCGGCTCTGCGACCGTCGAATTCGAAACTCAACGCCTCTGCAGCATCGAGCTCTTGATGTCTTCGGTCGCTTGATACAACGGCGGCTGTCACAGAACCGTTCCGGTTTGAGAAAATTTTTAGCGGCTCAAGAATTTTTAGGCGAAGCGGGCAGCGATCCGCAGCGGGCGTCGTTACGTCTTGTCTGGAGGATGTCGCATGGAGGGTGCCGTGCTCGAAGTGCTGTTCGCCGTGCTTGTCGCGGGCGGTCTGTTTGTCGGGTTCTGGGCGGTCAGCCGGCCGCGGCCGATCGAGCGTGCGCTGCACACCGAAAATCCCAAAATACCGCCGCTGGGCTCCAACCGCGCCTGACGGCGTGACACAAAGCTGACAGACAGCTTGCGCGGCTTTTGACTTTCGCTTGATGCGTGGGCTTCGCCCATTGATTGACGGCGCCCGCACCGCCTTCTAGCCTTGGTGGTGCCGTTGCACGCAGCTTTCAGTTGCGGGCGGTCGATAAGCTCAGGGGAAGGAAACATGCGCCGTCATCTCGTCTCGGTCGCGCTTGGCGCGATCTGCGGAGTTGTCCTGTTCGCCACGTCGGCGCTTGCCGCCGACTGCGTCGACCGCAGCAATGACCCCGCCGGCTGCCAGCCGAGCTCGTTCAACCCGCCGGCCGGCGACATCCCCAGCATGCGGCTGAACGCGCAGGGCGTAATCGACCACAAAGCATCGGATGAAGACGCCATGAAAGGCGCCCGCGTGGTCGAGCAGAAGCTCGGGTTGTTCCGCAATTTCGAGCATATCCACTGGGTACCGCTACTGCCGTCGGCGACCGATCCCGCCACCGGCAACAAAAAGGGCGGCGACGTCGACGGCAACGGCGACGGGCGCGGCCTCGCGGTTTCCGGCAACTGCATTTTCGTCGGCCATCAGAACCGCGGCCAGGACGCGCATCCGGTCAATATTCTGAAAGTGGCGGCCGATCCCGCCCGCAATCCGCCGACCATGGTCGGCACGATTCCGGCTGAAGGTCCCGGCTTCGACGACCGCGAGCTGCGCGCCACCAGCTTCACCAAGTCGAACGGCCAGCCGACCATGCTGCTGCTGCGCAATGCCACCGGCGGGCGGCAGGATGGGCGTCTGCTCGTCTATACGATCGATCCCGCGACGTGCCTGCCGACCGTGCAGGCGACCACCTTCATGATGGGCGGCGAGTTCCACGAGTTCTTCATGTGGGTGTCGCAGACCAATCCCAAGCGCGTGCTGGTCATCACCACCGCCTGGGGCGGCGCCGGCCGGCCCGATCCCAACGCTTCCGGACGCAAGACGCCGGATATCCGCGTCATGGCGGTGACCGACGAAGACACCGGTGAGATGCTGCCGAAGCCCGTGACGCTCGCCACGCATATGCTGCAGGACGTCGGCGGGCCGGTGCTGGACGAGAAGCCGGATGAGACCGGGCTGTTCTCGGACGGGCGTTTCCCCGACCTCACGCATCTCAAGGACAGCTACGGCGTCGCCATCCCGCCGCAGAACGTGCAGCGCAACTACGCGCATTCGGCGACCATGTCGGACGACGGCGAGCGTATCTACGTCGCCGGTTCGCAGGCCGGGTTCTACATCCTGAACTCGGAGGGCATCGCCAAATCGCGCAATGTCGATCTCGCGGCCGGCCGCGCCGCCTGCAATCTCTATTCGACCAACATCTATGTCGACGACGTGATCGGCGGCGCTGTCGACGTCGCCAAGCTGCGCAATGTCGGCAACGACTGCGTGCACATGGTGATCAACGACGATCCCAGCGTGAAGGCGCTGCTGGCTTCGAACCAGCCGAAGGCGGTCGGCCAGTACCAGGCTCTGCATGACCGCTCGCGCTGGGACATCTATCCGCCGGTGCTGACCTTCACCGGTTCGCACAGCGCCATCATCGTGCCCGACCGCCCGTCGCCCAATAAAGGCAACGACAAGAAGCGGCCGTCCTACATCGTGGTGTCGGACGAGAACCCGTTCGATTACTGCCCGGCGACGTCGCTCTACATCGTCAACGCCGAATCGGAAATCTCGCCGACCATCCACGGCACCTTTGCGCTCGGCATCGACCAGCTCGACCAGTGTCTCAACCAGGTCAACAAGGAGCCCAACGGCGAGGCGCGCCAGCGCCGCAGCGAGCAGGCGCATAACCCGACCGTGTTCAAGAACCTCATTTTCATCTCGTGGTACGCGCAGGGCATCCGTGCCATCGACATCTCGCTGCCGCAGACCCCGCGTGAGATCGGCCACGCGCTCCCGGCGCCGCAGGGGGTGGCGCGCACCTATCCGGTGTTCCGCGACGGGCTGATGTACTGGGTCGACAATTCGACCGGCCTGCATGTCGCGCGTTACACGGGCCCGCGCGCCAATGAGCTGCCGGGCGCGGGCTCGGGTGTCTACGAAGGCAATTCGACACCGCACAAATGAGACTGAGTCGCTCTCTCGTCCTTCTCCTGGTCCTGCTGCCGCTGACAGTGCAGGCGCAGGAGACGGCGACTTTCAATCTGGCCCTGGCCGACGGCAAGCTGGTCAACGCGCCGGATACGATCCGGGTGCAACAAGGCGATGCTGTGGAGCTGCGCTGGACCTCGGACAGGCCGATGGCGATCGAGTTGCACGGCTATGAGATCAAGACTCAGGTGTCGCCGCAGACGCCGGGGGTAATGAGCTTCCGCGCCACGATCGCCGGGCGTTTCCAGGTGCATGCCGAAGGCAGCAGTCACGGCCACGCCACAATCCTCTATCTCGAAGTCTATCCGAAGTAACATGCTCCGCGTTGCCGCTGTCATTGCGGCTCTGCTTCTCACCGCCGGTCCCGCTGCCGCGCACGGCTTCGGCCAGCGCTTCGACCTGCCGCTGCCGCTGTGGCTGTGGGTGACGGGAGCGGGGGCGACCATCGTCGTGTCGTTCGTGGTGGTGGCGCTGTTCGTGCGCGAGCGGCCGGGCGGGGATCTATATCCGCGCTTCGTCTTGTTCCGCCGCGCCGGTCGCGGCGCGTGGCTGGTGTGGCTGCTGCGGGTCGTAGTGGCCGCTCTCTTTCTCCTCACCGTCGCCACCGGCCTGTTCGGCGAGGAGGACCCGTATCACAACCTCACCCCCATCATGGTGTGGGTGATCTGGTGGGTCGGTGTGGCGCTGGTCTGCATCCTGCTCGGCGATCTGTGGGCGCTGGTCAACCCGCTCGACACGCTGTTCCGCGGGTTCGAGGCGCTGACGCATGCGCATCCGCATTACGACTATCCGCGCTGGCTCGGCACCTGGCCGTCGGTGCTGCTGTTCTTCCTGTTCGCCTGGGCGGAGCTGGTATGGGACGCCAAGGATGAGCCGCTGCTGCTCGCCTACGCGACGATCGCTTACGCGGCGTTCGCCTGGATCGGCATGATCCTGTTCGGCCGCGAGGCGTGGCTGCGCCGCGGCGAGGCGTTCAGCGTGGCGTTCGGCGTCTTCGCGCGCTTCGCGGTGCTGGATGTGCGCGACGAGGATGTCGCGCTGCGTCCGCCCGGCGTCGGCCTTCTGAATGAGCGCGCGGTGTCGGTGTCGTTCACGGTGTTCGTGCTGCTGATGCTCTCCACCGTCACCTTCGATGGCTTCCTTGAGACGCCGTTTTGGAACAGGTTGTTCAGCGGCGCCTATAACCTGCCGGTGATGGCGCGCATCCTGTTCGACCTGTCGAGCGAGGGCATCGACGACGCGCAGGTGATGAAGTCCATCGGCCTTGTCGCCTTTCCGCTGCTGTTCGTCGTCGTCTACTGGTGCGGCAGCTGGGCGATGGTGCGCGCGGCCGATCTCTTCCGCCGCTCCGGCCCGCCGCGTGCCGCCGTCAGCGTCACTGACGCAGCCACCGGTTTCGTCCTGACCCTGGTGCCGATCGCCGTCGCCTATCACCTCGCACACTATCTCTCGCTGCTGCTGACGGCGGGGCAGCTGATCGTGCCGATCGCCTCCGATCCCTTCGGTGTCGGCTGGGATCTGTTCGGTACCGCCGGCTACCGAATCGATCTCGGGCTCGTCGGTCCGAAATTCTTCTGGTACACGGCCACAACCGTGATCGTCATCGGCCACGCCGCCGCGGTGTATCTGTCGCATGTGGTGGCGCTGCGCGTGTTCGGCGACCGCCGCGCGGCGCTGGTCAGCCAGGGCCCGATGCTGGCCCTGATGGTCGCCTACACCATGCTCAGCCTGTGGATCCTGGCGCAGCCGATCGTGGGCTAAGGTGCGCGTCACCCCGGGCTTGACCCGGGGTCCAGACCTAAAGAATTGACGGGGCGTAGCCCCGCCATTCTCCGGATAGACTGGATGCCGGATCAGGTCCGGCATGACGGATAAGAAATAGCGCGCCGCGCTACTTCTTTGTGTCCGCGCCCGTCTTGTTCTCAGCCTGCGACCAGTGGACATGGGCGATGCGGAAATTGGCGCCGATGCGGCGCAGGATCACCGTTTCAGCGGTGGTCTGGTCGATGGCGGGGGTGTTGGCGCCGGCGGGGCCGGTGACGCGATAGGTGGTGAGCACCCAGCGCTCGTCGCCGGTGCCGCCCATGCGGCGGCTCTCCACCGCCCATTCGGTGCGCATGGCCTGGTCCATATCGATCGGCAGATGCGCGAAGGCATAGGCTTCGAGCTTGAGATCGGCGATGCCGTACTCGAACACGATCAGCTCGCGGTCGAGCATGGAGAGCACCCGCGCCGTGTCGCCGGCTTTCAGCGCCTTGTGGAAATTGTCGACCACTTCGGTCGGCAGGGTCTGTGCTTGCGCGACACCACTGCAGAACAACAGAAAGACGACAAGCAGAGCTTTCATCACCGCCTCGCTGGCACGCTGCGTTCGATCTGGTCTTCGATCAGGAAGGCGTCGCCGATGGCGATGCCGTCAAGCGGTGCGCCGGCGCCGGTCACGCGTACGTCGCTTTCGCCGTTATCGGCGACGCGGAACACTTCGCCCAGCTTCTCGCCGCTGACAAAGGTAAGCCGCCAGCTGCGCAAGGCGCCCGGCGGATATTTGGTCTTCAGCTCGGCGGTCTGGAAACTATAGAGATGGCCGCCGACCGGCATGCCCAGCGCCGACACGTGCCCCGCGAAGCGCTGCACCACCGGGTCTTCCATCGGCATCGAGCTGTCATGCGACGCGTCCGCCGTGGCGCTGACCAGGCACAGAAGAAAAACGAGGCAGGCTCTGCGCATGCCCCGCTTGTAGCAAACCGCGTCCCACTTGGCGAACACTGCACCGGCCCCGCGGGGCGCGCTCACGCTCACCGCGTCATGCCAAGGCGCTTGTGTCCGTGCTAGAACCGACGGCGGTCGTGACAGAGCAGGGGGAGTTCGTGACGGAGCGCGCCAAAATCACCCGTCTTGGCCCGGAGTTCCGCTGGCCGGGCGGCAAGCGCATCGCGGTGATCGTCAACATCGCCTACGAGGGGTGGTCGGACGGCGAGGCGCCGGGCATCGGCCCGATGGGCAATGTGCTGAAGCCCGGTTATTTCGACACCAACGCCGATTCATGGGCGACTTTCGGCCCGGTCCGCGGCATCGCCCGGCTGCTGTCCATCGCCGAACGCACGGGTGTGAAGACCAGCGTCATGGTCAACGGCGTGCTGGCCGAACGCTATCCCGAGACGATCCGCGCCATTCACTCAGCCGGCCACGAAATCGTCGCGCATTCCTGGGGCATGGACGTCATTCCCGTCTATCTTGATGAGGAGAAGCAGCGCGCCAACATCGCCCGCACCGTTGATGCGCTGGCGAAGATCACCGGTCAGCGCTCCACCGGCTGGATCAGCCCGCGCGGCACCGGCAGCCCTGAATCGCCGCGTCTGCTGGCCGAGGCGGGCTTCGTGCATTACGGCGACTGCAACGACGACGAGGCGCCCTACGTGCTCGACATCGGCGGCAAGCGCCTGGTGGCGATCCCGCTGACCATGGAGATCAACGACCTGCCGCATGCCATCCGCTACGGCAATTCGCCGCGCGCCATGGTCGAGATGTTCGATGACACGCTGGCGGCGATGCGCGAACGCGAAACCGGGCCCTTGATGCTGGATGTGACGGCGCACGCGCACGTGTATGGCCGCGTCTACGGCGCCTGGGCGTTCGAGACCTGCATCGAGCGGGCCAAACGTGCCGGCGAAGTGTGGATGACGACGCGGGCCGAGATGGCGCGCCACGTGCTCGCCACGGTCGGTAAATAGGGCGTGCCGTGAACATCGTCGGCATCGAGCGTATCGTTTACGGGGTCGCCGATCTGGCGCTGTGCACGCGCTACCTGACCGACTGGGGATTCCACGCGCGTGACAGCGGCGCGTGGGGTGCCGATTTCGCAACGGCGGAGAAGACCACTGTCGCGCTGCGCGACGCCGGCGATCCGTCGCTGCCGAAGCCGCATCACAAGAGCGCCTTTTTCCAGGGCTCCTGCGGCCGCGAAGTGATGTGGGGCGTCGACACGGCGCAGACCCTGCAACGCATCGCGGCGGAGCTTGCGCGTGACCGTGACGTGCGCGAAGACAGCGACGGCACCCTGCACAGCAATGATGCCATCGGCAACGCCATCGCCTTCTGTGTCACCAAGCGCAGCCCGGTCGTCGAACGCCCGCTCGAATTCAATCTGGTCGGTGCGCCGGTGCGGATCAACCGCCAGGCCGCGGGTGCGGCAAAGGGCATGGCAGCACACCCGCTGCGCATCAATCACGTCGTCTACCTGGCGCCGACCCAGGCGCAGGCACAGGCCGCGAAGGATTTCTATATCGGCCGCCTCGGCTTCCGACTGTCCGACAATGTCGGCGATCACGGCTTCTTCATGCGCCCCGGCCTCTCGCACGATCACCACAATCTGCTGATCGAATGTTTCGGCTCCGACAGCATCGGTCTGCAGCACACGGCTTACGAATTCCGCGATCTCGATCACATCATGCATCGCGGGACATACCTTGAGAGTCAGGGCTGGTCGTCGCATGTCGGCCCGGGCCGACATACGCTGGGCTCCAACCTGACCTGGTATTTCTGGACGCCGATGGGCGGGCTGATGGAGCTGATCAGCGACATGGATTACGTCACCGACGAGTGGCAGCCGCGCTTCATCGATCCGAAAACGGCGGGCCCGCCGATCGCCTGGACGGCGCGGCCCAATCCGCCGGGCTACCGCTTCGGCGTGCCGCCGAAATAGACAAGAGTAAAGGGGAGGATGTTCGTGAAGAAATTGCTGTGTGCGCTGGCCCTGGCCGCGCTGCTTCTTTCGCCGCAAGCAGGGGCGCAGGAGACCTACCCGTCACGTGCGATCACCGTGATCGTGCCGCTGACGGCGGGATCGCAGCTCGATATCCTGGCGCGCGGCCTCGCCGACGGCATGTCGAAGCTGACCTCGCAGCCGGTCGTGGTGCTGAACCGCGAGGGCGCCGCCGGCACCATCGGCGTCGGCGCCGTCGCCCGCTCCAAGCCCGACGGCTACACGATCGGCTTCGGCCCCGACGGCAGCTTCGTCGTGCAGCCGTACTTACGCACCGATCTGCCCTACAAGGTCGACGAGTTCGAGTTCCTCTGCCGCACCAACGTGACGCCGCTGGTGTTCATGGTCGGGCCCAATTCGCCCTATCATTCGCTCGCCGATCTGATCGCCGCCGCGCGCGCCAATCCGGGCAAGCTCAATTACGGCACGATCGGTCACGCCTCATCGTTCCATCTTCTGGCGGAAAGTGTCGCGCTTGAGTCGGGCATCAAGTGGAACCACGTGCCGTATCGCGCGCTCAACGAGATGACGACGCAGGCCTTGAACGGCACGCTCGACTTCGTCGTGTCGCTGCCGAACACACTGCTGGCCGGCAACGGCACCATGCGCGGCCTTGCCATCACCGATGGCGGCGACGTGCCGAATATGCCGAAGCTGCCGCGCATCAGCGATCTCGGCATCAAATATTCGGCCCCGCCCAGTGTCACCGGTCTTTACGCGCCCAAGGGCACGCCGCCGGAGGCGCTGGCGTGGCTGCGCAAGGCCTGTGCGCAGGCGGTGCAGGCGCCGGGCTTCATCACCGCGTCGACCACGTCGCTGTCGGCGGTCAATTACGCCGACGGCGCCACCTACGCCGGTGAGGTCCAGCGCGGCAACCACGACGTCGGCGACCTGATCCGCAAGCTCAACATCACCGCGCAATAACGCAAAAGAAAAGCGGGGCCTGCTCTGGCCCCGCTTCTCTCGAGCGAGCTCCGGTCCTAACGGACGGGCGTCTGGCTCGGATTGCCGATCGGCATGTTCGACGAGTTGGACGGGCCGATGCCCGGCGCGCGCAGCTCGGCCGGCGGCGTCGGCTTGCTGGGATCGGTCTGCGGATCGGTGCTGGGCGACGGCGCCAGCGGGCTCGGCGCCTGCGTCGTGCTCGGGTTCGGCTGGCCGGGCACCGGCGCGCCGGGGGCGATCTGGGTGGTCGACGGCGATGGTGCCGGGCCGGGGAGGACCGATGGCGATGACGGCGAGCTGCCGGGGCCGCCGGCGCTGCCCGACGAGCCGCCGCCGGCGGAGTTGCCGGAAGCGCCGGACGAAGTCTGACCGAACACGGTGGCGGTGCCGAAGAGAAGGAGCGCGAAGACCAGCGCGAGACGCAGGGAAACAGGGGTCTGCATGGCGGAAACTCCGGTGAAGTCCTGAGGAGTCCAACGCCGCGCCGTGGGGGCGGTTCCGCTCTTGCGCCCCTCTCCCGCATCGCGGGAGAGGGAGGGGCCCGTCACGAAGTGATGGGAGGGTGAGGGTGGTGCTGGAGGAAAGACCCTCACCCGGCTCGCTCTCGCTCGCCACCCTCTCCCGCGATGCGGGAGAGGGGCTTAAGAAGCGGGTGTGGGACGCCGCGCGTCTGGATCAACCCTCGCGCCCGCACTATCATCCTCTCCCAACACCGTAGAAAAAGAGAGCAGGGGAGCACCACAATGGCGACGAAATTCGGCATCGGTCAGGCGGTCCGGCGGGTCGAGGACCAGCGGTTTCTGACCGGCAAGGGCCGCTATGTGGATGACATCAATCTGCCGCACCAGGCCTACGGTGCCCTGGTGCTCTCCCCGCACGCCCACGCGCGCGTCAAAAAGATCGACGTTTCAAAAGCGAAAGCCGCCCCCGGCGTGCTGCTGGTCCTCACGCAAAAGGAGGCGACCGACGATCATCTCGGCGCCTTCACCGCCCATCTGATGCCCGAAGACGTCGGCGCGCCGAAGGGCCACCGCACCTTCCAGCCGATCCTCAACAACGAAAAAGTGCGCTTCGTCGGCGACCGCGTTGCCTTCGTCGTGGCCGAGACCCTGGCGCAGGCGCGTGACGCCGCCGAGCTGGTCGAGGTCGAGTACGAGGTGCTGCCCGCCGTGGTGCATCTCGAAGACGCCGCCAAGGACGGCGCCTCAAAGGTGTGGGACGACTGCCCCAACGGCAATACCGCCTTCCGCCTGATGTTCGGCAACAAGGACAAGACCGACGCCGCCTTCGCCGCCGCCAAGCACATCGTGAAACTGCGCGTGGAGAACAACCGCCTGGCGCCCAACGCGATGGAGCCGCGCGCCGCCATCGGCGACTGGAGCGAGGCCGACCAGAGCTTCACGCTCTACACCACCTCGCAGAACCCGCACGGCTCGCGGATGGAGATGAGCCACATCTTCCACGTCTCCGAAGCGTCGATCCGCGTCATCTCACCGGATGTCGGCGGCGGCTTTGGCCTCAAGGGCGGCGCCTTCCCCGATGACGGCCTCGTGCTCTGGGCCTCAAAGCGGCTCGGCCGCCCGGTGAAATGGGTGGCGACGCGCGCCGAATCCCTCCTCACCGATCACCACGCGCGTGAGCTGATCAACATGGGCGAACTGGCGCTGGACGAGACCGGCAAGATCCTCGGCCTGCGCTGCCACACCATGTTCCAGATGGGCGCCTATTTCATCGGCGCCGCCTTCGCGCCGGCCGGCTTCTCGCAGCGCTTCATCCCCGAGGCCTACGACATCCAGAACGTGTTCATCACCCTGCAGGCGCTGTTCACCAACACCTCGCAGACCGGTCCCTATCGCGGCGCCGGCCGGCCTGAGGCGGCGTATTTCACCGAACGCATGGTCGACCACGCCGCGCGCAGCCTCAAACTCGATCCGGTGGAGATCCGCCGCAAGAACCTGATTCCGACCGCCAAGCTGCCCTACGTGACGCCGACCTTCTGGACCTACGACAGCGGCGAGTTCGAGCGCATCATGAACACCTGCCTCGAGGCGGCCGACTGGAAGGGCTACGCCGCGCGGAAAGCCGCGTCCGACAAGGCGGGCAAAATCCGCGGCCGCTCCATCACCTTCTATATCGAGCAGGGCGGCATCTTTAACGACCGCATGGATCTCAGGTTCGATCCCTCAGGTTCGGTGACCATCCTCGCCGGCACGCACAGCCACGGCCAGGGCCACGCCACCGTGTTCGCGCAGCTCGTGCATGAATGGCTCGGCGTGCCGTTTGACAGCATCCGCTTCCAGCAGGGCGACACCCAGGCCGTGCCGATGGGCCGCGGCACCTATGCCGCGCGCAGCTCTCTCGTCGGCTCGAACGCGCTGAAAGTGGCGTGCGAGGCGATCGTCGAGAAGGGCAAGCAGATGGCCGGCGCCTTGATGGAAGCGGCGCCCGCCGACATCGAGTTCAAGGACGGCGAGTATCGCATCGCCGGCACCGACAAGAAGATGGGCCTGGTCGACGTGGCCAAGGCCTATTACGCGCCGATGGGCCTCACCGACAAGCTCGGCGTGGGGCTGGAGGCGCAGGGCAGCTGGGGCAGCCCGGTGCCGAACCATCCCAACGGCGCCCATGTGTGCGAGGTGGAGATCGATCCCGACACCGGCTTTGTTTCGGTCGAGCGCTACACCATCGTCGACGACGTCGGCAAGGCGCTCAACCCGCTGATCATCGAGGGGCAGGTGCATGGCGGCGTCGCGCAGGGCATCGGCCAGGCGCTGGTGGAGCACGCGGTGTACGACCGCGAGAGCGGCCAGATGCTGACCGGCAGCTTCATGGATTACGGCATGCCGCGCGCCGATCTCTTCCCCGACATGAAGAGCAGCATCGAGGAGATCCCGGCCAAGACCAACCCGGTCGGCGTCAAGGGCATCGGCGAAAGCGGCACCATCGGCGGCCCGCCGGCGGTGATGAACGCGATCCTCGACGCGCTGCAGCCGCTCGGCGTCACGCAGATCGACATGCCGGCGACGCCGGGCAAAGTGTGGGGCGCGATCCAGGCGGCGAAGGGGAAGAAGGCGGCGTAAGTAGTGCCGGGTAAAGTTTGCTGATTTCAATCCCCGGCCGCACCAGCATTTTGCATTTGGCTGGCAACTGAAAGTTGTGTTTAGTTTCCCTCGACTGTAAGGGGGAGAACAACTATGCGATTTGGGTCGTTGCGATTCGGACAGCTTGCGCAGTGAGCTGACGCGACATGGCAACGTCTCCCAGATTTCCCGAAAGGCGAGCGAGCCTTAAAGCGATCCTGACGAAACCGAAGCTGCGCTCGACTTGGCAGGATCATGTCCGGCAAGCCAATCGTCAGCAATCTCTATTCGACCTAATGGACTACTACGATGTCCATCTCGACCTAGATCGGCGACTAGATAATGTAACTGACCGGATATTTCGCGGCGTCTATAAGCCGGGTAATTCGCCGCGCGTGCTTCTAGAAAAATCAAAAGGGCTCTGCCGACAACTGATAATCCCGGACCCCATTGATTCGCTCGTGCTGCAAACAATGGTGAACGCGATTATGCCTCAGGTTTTGGCCAATCAACCAAACCGGAATGCATTTTATCAGGCCCAAGCACACAAGATATCAAAGAGCCGTAAAGAGCGAATTGATGAGGCCGACTACGGCAGCACTGTTTCTTGGTTGTCGTTTCAAAAGGCGATCTTCGGATTTACCCGCACACACGACTATCTAGTCGTTACCGATATCGCCAATTTTTTTGATCACGTTAGTTTTGTCGAGCTTCGCAATATTTACGGCTCATTTCAGGGAATCAACGAGGACGTTTTAGATTTCATATTTTTTATCCTCGAGAATTACAACTGGCGCCCTGATTACATGCCGGACAAGAGAATGGGCTTGCCCCAGATGAATTTTGATGCCCCTAGATTGCTCGCGCACTCATTTTTGTTCGAACTTGATCGATATTTGACGCGATCAGCGATCGGAAGCTACGGCCGGTTCATGGACGACATGGATATTGGCGTGGCATCGGTTGGAGCAGGAAAGAAAATCCTTCGAGATATCGATCTCGTTCTGCACGCTCGGGGAGTTAGACTGAATTCAGGAAAATCCAAAATTATGCGAGCGGACGAAGCGGCTCGTTACTATTTCATGCGCGACAATACGACACTCAACCTTGTCGAGCGCACAATAGAGAGAAAGCGCCGCGCAAAACCCCCCAACATCCAACGCGAGCTAGACTTCCTGACGAAAAAATTTAAACGCGCAACTAGGAGGCGGGGCTATTTTGATTTCGGTAATGGCGAAAAGGTGCTTAAGCGATACATAACTTTATTTATCCAGCACAAAATCCCAATCAGCAATGCTCTACTCAGGGATTTTCTTTACGGGAGGCCAGCGATCCGTGAATACGCGTTACGGTATATATGCACTATCGGGTACACCCCAGCGCGCTATAAATTAATTCGAGAATACATGACGAGCAATGAATGCATTGACGACGCATCGATCTTTGCGTGCGCCAAAGCCATTGTTGATTTTAAATGCCCCAACACGCAGAAATTCCGTTTTGATGTACTGGCGCTTTCAAATGCAATATCTGGTCGAGGGAAAGTAGGATTCGCCGCCGCGATATGGCTGCTCTCGAAGCTGGCGGCCCCAAGTGATTTGATGAATGTTGTAACCGTCGGCTTTCCAGTTTGGTCTATCGATGAGTGGGTAGGTCGACAGGTCGGTGCTCTCTATCCGCGTTTCGCGCACGACCAAGCATTGCTTTCGCAATTTCTCCAAATGATTCGCCAGTCAAGGAACGGTGGGGCCCAATCCACTTATGGATTGCATCGTGACATGATGAGAGGCCAAACCTCGATGGCGACGGTCTATCATTATCTAAAAGCAATGAGTCAATCTCAGCCGCGCCAAGTGACGTTGCCTAAAATATTGTTGTTGATGACTTTTATGCGGGCCTCGGCCGCTCCCGCCGGGCATAAGACAAATCTTCGCACCATCTACCAAGGCGTGCCGCTTGATGGCGTTGAAAAGGCACTTCTAAAGAAATTGATTTAACAAGAGGTAGCGATAACGAGAATGCAGAATCAAACGCTTTTCATTCTCGGAGCTGGTTCTAGCGCTGAAGTCGGCTTGCCGATCGGCGACGGACTCGTGACGCGTATCGCGAAGCTAACAAACTTGCGCTACGAGCACGGGATCAAGTTGGTATCGGGCGACTGGAGGATTGCCGAAGCTCTAAAACGACACGCGCCAAAGGGCGAATTTAACTCCTACAGACAAGCAGGCTGTCAAATTGCGGAAGCAATGGAATATGCGAGCTCCATTGACGAATATTTAGACTCTCAGCAACACGATGAGCGGATCAAGATTTGCGGCAAACTCGGAATTGTCACTTCGATACTCCAAGCGGAGGCCGAAAGCGCACTATTTGTTGAACCGGGAAGCGGAAGGGATTTTAGAGATTCAGCAAAAGTGTCAGCGTCATGGCTTATGAAGTTTTTTAAGATGCTACGCTCAGGGATTCCAAAGACGAAAATAGATTCATTATTTGACCGTGTTTCGATCATCAATTTTAACTACGACCGTTGTATTGAACACTATCTCGTTAATGCGGTTGTACGCTTCTATGGCGTAGACCATAAGACCGCATGCGAAGTTGTCAGTCGTCTTCGAATTATTCATCCCTATGGAACTGTCGGCCGGCTGCCATGGCAGCGGCCGGATGAAGGAATCTATTTTGGCGGCATTGAGGATGTTGGTACAGAACGACTACTAACGCTGTCACAAGGCATCAAGACGTATACTGAAGAATTTGAGAGTCCTTCATCATTGCAGAAGATTCACGAGCTAGTTTGGAACGCTGAGACATTTGTATTCTTGGGGTTTGCTTTTCGCGAACCGAATATGCGTCTGATGCGACCTGGAACTCCGAAGTCGATTAATACGACGCCACGAGCATTTGCGACCGGTTATGGCATATCCAAATCTGCCGCCTCGATTGTGACTAGTCAGATTGGTGGCTTGATGGCATCTGCCAGCGGTGCCGTGGGGAATATCGAGCTACCCGTGGGGATGAAGTGTTCACCTTTCTTTGACGAATATGATCGGAATCTGAAGCTCGACTGATGGCTCGCGGATTTTGCCGAGCAGGAACGCACAGCAATCGGAGTAGAGTTTGATATGGCCGACAATCTGCCTTCCCTGTTTGGGCCCCACTCGTCTGGTGCTATGGCGGAGTGGGCAAAAACTACGGGTAAAGCGATCGATGCTGGCGTAAAGGCCGGAGGCTATCTGGATCGCATCTTTGGAGACTTGCCAGATAACCTGGTTGGGCTTGGTGTTGCTGACTGGGTCCGCCACAAACGAATACGGAGACTTGCTGAATTAGAAAAGGAAACGGAGGAAATTTTGCAAAAGCGGGGGGCGATGAAAGCAGAGGCAGATGATGCTCGCGTTAGCCCCTCGATAATTATTCCTATAATCGCGGCTGCCACTGACGAGACTAGAGCGGAGATACGGCAAATTTGGGCAAGACTATTGGCCAATGCGTTAGATCCGAGCCGAAGCGATGCCGTGAGGCAATCATTCGTGCAGACGCTGAAGAGCTTTGATCCTCCTGATGCACTATTCATGGATCGTGCCGTTAATGGGCCGGTATCAAGCACTGGTGATCTCATTCACCTGCATGAGTTTGCAAACGGATTGAAGCTTACTGGGGATGGCTTCATTGTTTCTTTGCAGCATCTTCAAAGCCTGGGATGTATCGGTGGCACATTTGATGCGCAGGGAGGACCTTTACGTCCCGAGGTAGCGCAGCGCTTCACTATTTCCGCCTACGGGCGCGAGCTAATGAGAGCGTGCCGTCCATAATTTATCAGGGGGGTGACGATCAGACGAAATTTTTTGAGACGTCTGCAATAACTTGCGGAAATAGTCTGTCAAGAGGCAGACGCCAGCATGCCTTCTCCGCGCCGGCCTACTGTTTCGTCAGCCGCTTCCGATTTGCGCGCACCTTGCGGCGATAGTGCTTGAGCGTCGTCGCGACCGCCTCGGGCGCGGAGCGGCTTGACGCGAGTTTAGGGACGAGTGTCAGGGCTGCCGCGATCTTCTCGCTGACCATGCGCCGGCCCTCTTTCCTTGCAGGCGCCCCGCCCTTGGCGAGCACGATCGCGCGAAGAGCGATGACGGATGATGCCGCGACGGTGAGCCACAACGCGTTGACGCCGATGCGAAGCCATGGATTGGTGGTCACTGCCGTTGGTCCCTGGCTGAAGACAGGTGAGGTGCGGCGTCCCCGACGGGCCCAGTTGAGCCGCACTCTTTCAACGCGCGTATCCCGCGGGCGTTCCGGGTGCGCGCCGAGTCCGTCGCCACCGCCTCGGGCGCCGGGCCGCCTAGTAGCGGCGGCGATACTGCGCGGCGACGTCGTCGCAGATCTGCGCCATGTCGCGGAACGACTCGCGGTCTTCGCGCAGCACGGCGTCGTCGGCGCGCCGGCGGAAGCCGGCGGCGCGCTGCCGCCAATGCCGGGCCAGTTGCTTGACGGGGCGGGGCACCAGCGGCACCAGCTCCGCCAGCTTGTCGGCCGGTTGCGCGGGCGCGCTCATGTCGGCACCAGCTCGTTTTCGATGCACACGCGCTGATGGCCGTCGCGGGTGCTCGTCACCCGATACTGGTTGTGGGCGCCGGTCGGCGGCAGAAGCTGGTCGATCTTGAAGGCGCCGTCCGGCGAGCTGGCGCGCAGCGACGGCTGGAACTGCACCACCTGGCCGATGCGGAAGCGATGGGATGGCATGGTGCTCTCCTCTTTCTGGCGCTGTGCCGTGGCGGCCTGCCGCGGCTCTCCACCGGGCGCGGCGGATGCGGCAACAACCAACCAAGATGTAACGAGGTAAAACGCAACCCTGCGGGCGCGGCGCACCGGCCCCCGCAGTCGGGAAGGCCAAGACTACCATAGATATCGGCCTGCGCGGCGCCGATACGAGGGGTTAAGCCCCTAAACCGCAAAATAAATCAGGCCGGGCAGCGGCGCGGTACCGGCGTTCCGGCGACGCAGCGCCTCTGCTTTTCCGTCATGCCGGCCCCAGTCTTTCTATGCGCCCGTCGGGGCCCTGAAGGGCCGCGACGCAGCGCAAGTGCCGGCATCCAGTCTTCTCCGGAGACAGAGTCTGGACCCCGGCTCAAGGCCGGGGTGACAGTGCAAGTATCAGACATTCTGGCTCTGGAACCCGGCGCCGACGCTCCCACATCAAAAGACAACGTGCGGCGGTGCGTCGGTGTTCGGCGGACGCCGGCGCCACCGCTTGTCCTATCGCGCCACCGCCGACCGCCGTCGATCCGACACACGCAGCGTCACATCGGCCGCGCGCAGAACCTTCGCGCCGATGCGGCGTTTGCTTTGGCATGGGTCGCGTTCTCCTCGTCGAAGACGATCTCGATGTCGGCCAGATGCTGCAGGCGAGCCTGCGCGAGATCGGTTTTCCCACCGAATGGTCGCGCCGCTTCCGCGATGCCTGGTTCCGTATCGAACACGGCAATCACGAAGTGGTGGTCGCCGATCTGCGCCTGCCCGACGGCGACGGCACCGAAATCGTCCTGCTGGCCACACGGCGCGGCAAAAAGGTCATTCTCATCACCAGCGATCTCGGCGCGTGCGGCACGCTCATTCCGCACGAGGTCCATGTGCTGCGCAAACCCTTCCCCGTGAGTGCGCTGATCGAGCTGATCGAACGCGAGGTCGGCCCGTCACCCGTCCACGCTTGATCGTGCAGGGCGCTCAGCCGGCGGAACGCTCGCGGGACGGGCGCGGCCGGGGCTGTTAAAGTAAAAGCGCCGACGACAAGCGGCCCAGTCGAGCCGCGGCCCGGGGGAGCATCTTTCAATGAATCGCAGCACCGACCGTTTCCTGACCACGCATACGGGCAGCCTGCCGCGGCCGGACGACCTCATCACCACGATGTACGCCAAGGAAGAGGGCGTGCCGGTCGATGCGGCGAGCCTCGCCGCGCAGATCAAATCCGCCGTGGCGGAGGTGGTGAAGAAGCAGGTCGATTCCGGCATCGATCTGGTCAACGACGGCGAGATGTCGAAGCCGAGCTACGCCACTTACGTGAAGGACCGCCTGCACGGCTTCGGTGGCACCGGCAACATTTTCGTCTATCAGGACCTCGCCGAGTTTCCCAAGCTGCAGGCGCGCGTGTTCGGCGATCCCGGGCGTTCACGTCGTAAGACACCCGCTTGCAACGCGCCGATCTCGGTGCGCGACGCCAAGGCGGCGTCGGTCGATGTCGATAACCTGGTTGCGGCCAGTCTGATCGTAGGGGGCGGCAAGCGGGCGCCCGGCACGCTGTTCATGAGTGCGGCGTCGCCCGGTGTCGTCTCGCTGTTCTTCCGCGACGATCACTACAAAAGCCAGGAGGCCTATCTCGCCGCCATCGCCGACGCCATGCGCGCCGAGTACGAGGCGATCGCCAAGTCCGGCATCGTGCTGCAGATCGATTGCCCGGATCTCGGCATGGGCCGGCACATCCAGTACGCAAATCTGAGCCTCGCCGAATTTCGCAGCCGCATGCAGCTGCATATCGAGGCGCTCAACCACGCCACCGCCAACATCCCGGCCGAGCAGATGCGCCTGCATCTGTGCTGGGGCAATTACGACGGCCCGCACCACCGCGACGTGCCGCTGCGCGACATCATCGACATGGTTTTTAAAGCGAAGCCGGCCGGCCTGTCGTTCGAAGCAGCCAATCCGCGCCACGCCCATGAATGGGCCGTGTTCGAGGACGTGAAGCTGCCGCCCGGCAAGGTGCTGATCCCGGGCGCGCTCGAATCCAAATCGAACTTCATCGAGCACCCGGAGCTGATCGCCCAGCGCATCGCCTCCTTCGCGCGGCTGGTGGGGCGCGAGAACGTCATCGCCGGCAGCGATTGCGGCTACGGCACCTGGGTCGGCCAGGCCGCCGTCGACCCCGACGTGGTGTGGGCGAAATTCGCGGCCCTGGCCGAAGGCGCGCGTCTGGCGTCGCGCGAATTCTGGAAGTAAGCGGACTCTTAAGCCCCTCTCCCGTATTACGGGAGAGGGAGGGACCCAACGCACAGCGTTGGGAGGGTGAGGGGTCTCGTTGCAAGAGCCACCCTCACCCGGTTCGCTACCGCTCACCACCCTCTCCCCCGATGGGAGAGAGGGTTAGTTTGGCCGTCGTTTTTTATTTTAGCGCCCTAGACATTTCGTCCATTGAACCTGCGGCCGCCGCACCCCACCTGTACAGACAGTTCGTCTGGATGGGGCCCCGTCCGGACGGATGGGTGTTGTTGTCCTTCTGTCTGCATTCTGTGTCTGCGGTGTTTGCCCGAGGGTTCCGAGCTTGGCGTCCCTAGTCACCATCATCGATCGGCTGCGTCTTCGACGTCTCCGGCGGGTTGCCGTTCTGGCCCGCCGTGCCCGCACGGCTGTTCCGTGCGGGGGAGAACGGCTCTGCCGTACTCCCACCCAGGCTCGGGTTTGCCCTCGGCCGGCCGCGTCCCCGCTTGCGGGGCGCGCCGTGCGCTCTTCTGGCCGAAGCGATGAGGAGGCCGGGTGGACGAGACCGGCCCCAGCGCGCCACCACAGACCGGCGTCCGGACATACAAGCGGGCGAAATTCCGGTGCCTCTCCGATCCGGGAGACGCGCCGCATCCGCGACGGTCCGCGTCTCGCCGCGTCCGCCGGCATGTCGACAGGTCTTGTTCGCTTCTCTCCGCGTGACAGCGGGGAGAGGTGCCCGCTGCGCGGCAAGGGCAGAATGAGGGCGCGCGCCGCCTGTCCTGCCAGCTCTCTTATCCGCGCCAGCGCCGATTATCTTTTTGTTCCAATATCTTGGCGGTGTCGGACACGGATTGTGAAGCGGCGCGATCCTCCTTATATTAGCGCCCGTCAACCTCGTCGGGTTCGAGCCCGCTGTCGCCCTCGTCTGGAGGGCCGGTTTCTGTCCAGATCGTTGCTTGATCCCGCCCGGCACGTTCGCTTGGGCGGGCATTTCGTATGGAAGGATGTTTCGATGACAATCGGTACGGTGAAGTGGTTCAACGGGCAAAAGGGCTTCGGCTTCATTCAGCCGGAAGACGGCTCGCAGGACGTGTTCGTTCACATCTCCGCCGTCGAGGCGGCCGGTCTCGGCACGCTGCGCGAAGGCCAGAAGATCCACTTCGAGGTCGAGAAGAACCCGAAGAACGGCAAGAGCTCGGCGACGCGGCTCAGAGCTGAGTAAAGCCTGAAGGCTAAGTCAGCGGCGCCCTGTAACGCGCGCCGCAAAGATTGAGAGCAGGGGGACGGCCGGTGATCCATCACCGGCCGCGAACCTTATTTTTCGAATGGCGGGACGGAGACACCGATGACCAAGGAAGAGCTGATCGAATTCGACGGAACGGTCATGGAAGTGCTGCCGGACTCGCGCTTCCGCGTGCAGCTCGACAACGGGCATGAGACGATGGCCTACGTGTCGGGCCGCGTGAAGAAGAACCGCATCCGCATCATCGCCGGCGACCGCGTGCAGCTCGAGATGACTCCCTACGATCTCACCAAAAGCCGCATCGTCTTCCGCCACAAGGACGAACGCCAGATGCCGTCGCAGCCGCAGCGCCGGCCGTTCAACCGCCGCTGATCGGATCGCGGCTGGGTCCGCTCACGCGCTTTTGCGCCGCCGCTTTCCGATCGCCGCCGCGACGTCGGCGGCGCGCGCACCTTCGGCCGTCAGCCAGGCGGTGAAGTCGCGTACCAGCGGATCGTCGGCGCGGTCGGCGGGCAAATAGAGGCAGTAGCTGCGCGCCGGCAACGTCAGGTCGGGGAACGGCAGCACCAGCCGGTGGGCGGCGACGTCCTTTTCGATCAGCGCGGTCGGGCCCATGGCAACGCCGAGCCCGGCCATGGCACCCTGCAGCGCCAGATAGAAATGGTCGAACACCAGGCTGCCGGCCGGCTGCAGGTCGGGTGTGCCGGCCAGCGCCAGCCAGCGGCCCCAGATACGCGGCTGCGAGGATGAGTGCAGCAGCGTGTGGCGGCGCAGATCGTCCGGCGTGCGCAGCGGCAGTTTGCGTAAGAGGGCCGGGCTGCACACCGGCACGCGCCGCTCCGACAGGAAGGGCACGGTGCGGAAACCTTCGAACGTGTCGGGGCCGAGGCGGATCACCGCATCGCACGCCTCCGCCGCGTCGACGCCGGTGCTGGCGGTCGAGACCTGCACCTGCACGCCCGTGTGGCGCGCCTGGAAATCGTTGAGGCGCGGCAGCAGCCAGTGCAGCGCGAAGGTCGACAGCGTGCTGACATGCAGCGCCCGGCGCGGGCGCGCCACACCGTAATCGGCGGTGGCGGCGGCGATGCGGTCGAGGGCCGGGCCGATCTCGGCGAGATAGGCGGCGCCCGCCTCGGTCAGGGTGACGCGCCGGTTGTGGCGGACGAACAGCTTCGCCGCCAGCCAATCCTCCAGCCCCTGCACGTGGCGGCTGATGGCGCCGTGGGTGACGTTGGCTTCGGCGGCCGCGCGCTTGAAGCTGCCGAGCCGCGCCGCCGCCTCGAAGGCGCGCAGGGCATTGAGCGGGGGCAGGCGGCGGTTGCTCATCTCAGGCCATTTTTTCTCACACAAAGGGCGAGAAATCCAGGTTTGCCGCCCGGTTTCGCGTGCCTGAAACTGACCCGAGGCGGAAAAACCGCCGGGGCAAAAAAAGCGGGGGAAACATGAGGCTCGGGTTTCGCGCGGCAGCCGCGCTTGCCGTCGGTGCGGCAGCGCTTGTGCAGATCGTCTCCAGCGCACCGGCCCGGGCGCAGGCCGCGAAACCCGATCTCGTCGTCATGCTGGCCGTCGACCAGTTCGGGACTCTTCTCTTCGACCGCTGGCGCGCGGCCTACAAGAGCGGCCTGAAGCGGCTCGCCGACGAAGGCGTCGTCTACAACAACGCCTATCAGTCGCACGGCATTACCGAAACCTGCTCCGGTCACTCGACGATGCTGACCGGCAAGCATCCCGGCCACACCGGCATCGTCGCCAATGAATGGCACGACGGCCAGAGCGGCAAGCAGGTCTATTGCGTCGCCGACGCGAACTACACGCAGGCGCATGATCCCAAAGCGCGGCCGGTCGGGCCCGGCCTGCTGGTTGCCACGACGCTCGGCGACTGGCTCAAGGCGCAGTCGCCCAACAGCCGCGTCGTCGCCGTGTCCGGCAAGGATCGCGCCTCGATCACGCTGGCCGGGCACAGCGCCGACGGCGTGTTCTGGTACGAGGAGAATATCGGCTTCACCACCTTCGTCGGCAAAGGCGAAGACGCGGCCGCGAAACTGATGCCGGTCGCTGCCGTCAATGCGCGGGTCAAGGCGACAACACCGACGGCGCCGGCGTGGACTTACACGGACGAATCCTGCCGCAAGCTCGAAGCGACGTACCAGTTCGGCAAGGTCACCTGGCAGTCGAAGCTGCCGCCGGAGCTGCCGGCGGAGGAAGGCAAGCCGGCCGGCAAGGCCCGGCCGATCCAGCTGATGGATCCCTTCACGGTCGAGGCCGCGCGCGATCTCGTCACTTATTACCGGCTCGGCCGGCGCGGGGTCACGGACCTGCTCGCCGTCAGCCTGTCGGCCACCGACTTCATCGGCCACGGCTACGGCACGCAGGGGCCCGAGATGTGCGACCAGATCCGCCGCCTGGACCAGCAGATCGGCACGCTGCTGACGTTTCTGGACGGGCTTGGCGTGAACGTGGTCCTCGCCTTTACCGGCGACCACGGCGGCTCGGATTTTGTCGAACGCTTCGCCCGTGACGGCTTCCCCAACGCCAAACGCGTCAACTCGACGGCGATGCTGGCCGACGTGAACAACGACATAAAAAAGGCCCTGTCGATTACCGACAATACGCTGGCGACGCCCGACTGGGTTCAGTTCTACGCGGTCGACAAGGACGGCAAGGCGCTGGCCGAGCCTTTGCGCTCACAAGTGATAGCAGCGGCGCTGACCAGCCTGAAGGGCCGCTGGGAAATCGAGCAGGCGTTCAGCCTGAAGGAACTCCTCGATCACAAGGTCACCGAGAGTGCGGCGTCCGACTATTCGCTAAAAGACCGTTTCTCGCAGAGCGTCATGAGCGGGCGCTCCGGCGATATCATCCTCGCCTACAAATCCGGCTTTTCGGTCGCCGCCGCCCTGCCGACGAGATTCCTGATGGGCCACGCCGGGCCTTATCGCCACGACACCGCCGTGCCGATCATGTTCTGGTGGCACGACGCCAAGCCGCAGACGCGCATGCTGCCGGCGGACACGACATCGATCGCGCCGACGCTGGCCAACATCATCGGCATCAAGGCACCAGCCGATCTCGACGGGCCCTGCTTCGACGTGGGCTATCCGGGTGCCGCAGCCTGCGCGAAATAACGACAAAATAAACGGGGGAAACATGACATTCGATTTTGCCGCCGCGCGCGGCGCGGCGCTGGCGCTGGTCGCTTCGGGCATGCTGCTCGGCGGCTGCGCCGATCCCGGAAAATTCGAGTTCGCCATCCTCGGCGACATGCCGTACACGCGGGTGCAGGAAAAAGAGTTCGAGTCCGTTCTGGCTGACATGAACCGGCGCGACCTGCAGTTCGCCGTGCATGTCGGCGATTTCGAATTCGACGCACGGCCCTACAACATGAACCCGTCCATCGCCGCCATGCCCTGCGCGGACGAGACGTATCAATCGGTGCTGGCGCAGTTCCAGACCTCTCGTCATCCCTTTATCTACACGCCGGGCGACAACGACTGGTCGGATTGCGCGCCGCTGCAGGCGCGCAAGATCGATATCTACGAGCGGCTGGCCAGGATCCGCACCATGTTCTTTCCGCCCGGGCGCAGCCTCGGCCAGCGCACGATTCCGGTGCTAAGCCAGGGCAGCGATCCCGTGCACAAGGAATTCCTCGAAAATCTGCGCTGGAGCCACGGCGGCATCACCTTCGTCACCATCCACACCGTCGGCAGCAACGACAATACCGGCGGGACGCCGGCGGGCGACGCCGAAGAGAAACGGCGCAAGGCCGCCAACATCGCCTGGCTGAAACAGGCCTTCGCCGCTGCGCGCGCCGACGACAGCCGGGGCCTTGTCATCATCACCCAGGCCAATATCGGCTTCGAGAATTTCTGGCCGCCCGATCCGCTGCGTCGCTATTTCAACAATTTCCTGGGCGTCCAGCGGCCGCCGCGTCCGTTGCCGATGGCTTATGACGATTACATCCGCACCATGGCCGAGGAGCTCGAGACCTACACGCGGCCGGTGGCGTTCTTCCACGGCGATTCACATATCTACCGCGTCGACAAGCCGCTGTTCAGCGCCAAGACGCAGCGCCTGTTCGAGAACTTCACGCGTTACGAGACATTCGGCTATCCCGACAGCCACTGGCTGCGCGTGAGCGTCGATCCGTCCGATCCGGCACTGTTCACCGTGCGGCCGCAGATGGTGCCCGAGAACAACGTCAGCCGCCGCCCGCGCTGACGCCGCCGCGCCTCAGGTCAGATACGCCTTGAAGAAGCCGTCGAGCACCGGCCAGCCGGCCTTGGCGGCGGCGAGGTTGGCGGGCTCGTTGCGCCAGTAGAAGCCGTGATCGGCTTCCGGGTAGAGCAGCGACAGCGTCACCGCATTCCCACCGGCACGCGCCTGCAGCGCCGTCTGCACCGTGTCGAATTCGGCGCGCCGGGTCACGGCATCCTTGCCGGGATAGGCGAGCAGCACCGGGCAGGGCGTCGCCTTTGCCTTGGCGGCCGTATCCGCGGCCTGAGCTTCGCTCACCGAGGCGTAGACGGCGGCGGTGGCGGCAAGTTTCTGGTCGGCCGCGCCCAGCAGGAAGATGTGACGGCCGCCGAGGCAGTAGCCGAGCGCGCCGACCTTCTTCATACCCAGATTGTCGCGCAGATAAGCGGCGCAGCCGGTCATCTGCCTGGTCGCCCAGTCGTCCTTGATCTTCGCCGCCATGGCCAAGGCACCCTCGCGGTCGGTCGCCGCTGCTGGCGGCGTGCCGGCGAAGCAGTCCCACAGCAGCACGGTGTAGCCGTCATTGCCGACGCGCTGGGCGATGTCGCGGATGATCTTGTTGAGGCCGTAGATGGTGGGAAGGATGACAATGCCGGCGCCGTTGGCTTTCGCCTTGTCCGGCGTCACCAGGTTGAAATGCAGCTCGCCGTGCGTGATGTCCTTGCTCTCGACCGCCATGTTGCCCGCCCCCTGAATAAAGTGTCGCCTTGTTCTGCCGGGCGGGCCGGGGTGGGTCAAGAGGCGGGCATATCTCTATCTGCCCCGCGCGCTCGTGAGCGGCAGCTCACGCTGACATCGCGGCGGCCGGCTTCTCGATCGCGTCAAGGATCGGGCAGTGGGGGCGGTTGTCGCCGTGGCAGTGCTCGGCCAGATGCTCGAGCGTGCCGGCGATCTGTTCCATCTCGCGGATGCGCTGGCGCAATGCGGCGACATGGCGTAGCGCCACCGCTTTTACCTTGGCACTCGGGCGGTTGCGGTCCTGCCACAGCTTGAGCAGTTCCTTCACCGACTCCAGGCTGAAGCCGAGTGCGCGCGCCTGGGCGGCGAAGCGCAGCGTATTGATGTCGTGCGGGGAATAGACGCGATACCCCGACGCCGTGCGTCCGGCCTTCGGCAGCACGCCGATGCTTTCGTAATAGCGCACCATCTTCGCGTTCATGCCCGCCGCGCGGGCCGCTTTACCGATGTTCATGCTCGTCACCTCAGCCGAGGAGACTAGCATGCGTGGCGTCAGAGCGGCCCAATCAGCTTTTCCAGCCGCGCCAGGGTGAAGGCGGCTTCGGCGCTGCGGCGGCCACCTGCCATGATGTGGATCGAGGGATCGGTAATCTCTTCCGACAGCACGCGCTGCAGAATCGCGTCCTCGCGCAGGGTCGCGGGATCGAGCGCCGGTTCGGCGTCCACGTATTTAACGTTCCCGGCCCGCGCGCAGGGCGGCGGCCTGCCATTTGACGCGGTTGAGCACGGCGGTCAGCTCATCGGCCTCGTCGAGATTGAGACCGGTCTGCGGACGGCCGTCGATGACGACCGGCTCGCCGGTATCGGTGTCGTGGATCGACCAGCTGGTGCCGTTCTGGTGAAAATCGAAAAAGGGTGGGGTGTGGAGATCGTCGCGATGGGAAGTGCTCATGATCCGCAAGAGATTGGGGTGCGCGGCGGCGTTTGCGAGACACGGCATATTTTTGATACGGCCGATTTCTCGCGCGGTGGAAAACTACGCCGCTTCCGGATAGACCGGCTCCCGGCGGCGCTCGAAGGGCACCACAAGCTGGCTCTGGCGGCGTTCGCCGTCGAGCAGGTAGCGCAGCCGCTTGCCAAATTTCTCCGCCAGAAACGGGTAGCGGATCCAGGCGCGAGCGCCGCAATGACGCAGGAGGCTGGCGTGCTCCTCGGTGCTGAACGGCGACACGATCAGGGCCCCGCGCGCCCCCGGCAGATCGGTGGCGTGGCCGACCATGTGCAGGACGGTGCTGAAGGCGATGTCGGGATCGGTCCACACCGCCACCACGGCGTCGATCGTTTCCCGCACCGGCGGCAATGTCTCGAACTGCGCGAAATTCAGGTAGCTGACATGGCGGTAACCCAGTGCGCAGAGGCCGCTGGCGCAGAGGCTGCGCTTTTCCGGGTGGTGCTCAAGCAGCAGGATCGTCTCGGGGTGTCTCAGCATGGGCATTCTCCCGGGGGCGTGAGGTTCGCTCCCTTTGCTGAGCAGGCGACGTGCCACGGCACCGCAGTGGCAAAGAGTCAGGAGTCCCCGGGGCTTGGGCGATCAGCGTAAAGGCGCGATTCATCATGAATCGGCGCGCTCTGCCGCAGCGGCGGGAAGAGTCTGCCGGGTGCTATTCGGCTCCGCGGAGGCCGCTGTGACCGCCGTCACGGAGGGTGCGAAAAATTTACATGCAGCAATGAATGGACGCAGCGGTTGCAGCGGCAGCGGCCGGGGCCGGGGCGGCCATCCTGTCAGCTAAGCCTGTGGGTTCCTTACATTTCCCGGCGAACGAAGGGCGGACGTTTCTGGCCTGAAACGGTTGAAATAATGAGTTCCATTAACTACCCTCGCCACCAATGGCTGTACGACGGACACACGACGCACGCGCCGACCGCAGCTCAGCTGCTCGCACGGCGGCCACTCGCGCCAAGCTGATCGACTGCGCGGAACGGCTCATCGCGCAGTATGGCATCCAGGCCGTGTCGCCGCGGCGCATTGCGCTGGCGGCCGGGCAAAAGAATGAATCCGCCATCCACTACCATTTCGGCGGCAAGGATGAGCTGATGCTGGCGCTGCATACGGCGCGCATGATCCCGATCAACCAGCGGCGCCGGGCGATGCTGGCGAAGATGGAACGCACCGGCATGATCGACGACATGCGCGAGCTGGTGGCGGCCTTCATCATCCCGCTGGTGGAGACGATCGACGAGACCAGCCCCGACAGCGGCGGCTATGTCTGCTTCCTCTCGCATCTGTTCGACGACCGCCGCATGCGCGACCGCCAGCTGGCGCGAGCCAAGGACGCGGCTCCCCTGCGGCGGGTCTACCGCCTCCTGCGCCAGCATGCACCGGGGCTGTCCGACATGCTGTGGAAGGAGCGCCTGCGCACCATGGCCAGTGCCGCCGTGCAAGCCATGGCCGACCGCGCGCGGCAGGTGGCAGCGCGCGAGCCGGGCTGGACAGAGATGTCGGCGGAAGTGTTCGCCAGCCAGTTGATCGACAGCTGCGTCGCCATCCTGCAGGCGTCCGTCTCGAGCTTCACCCGCAACGCCATCGCCCGCGGCGTCCGCGTGCCAGAGCAAGAAGAAGTCGCACAGCGTAAGGTCGCCAGCGGCTAGAGCGGATCGTCATTTCGTTCGTGTCGCCTTCATTTCCATTTCGAGCGTCCACGTGGCGCCCCTGTCCCACGACGCCTCGCCGATCCAGCGGAACGAGTCCTTGGTGATGTCGGCGAAGCGCCAGCGCCGCAGCAGGCCGGTGCCGCCGACGTCATCGCCGATCTGCACGATCTCGTTGCCGACGGCGCGGCCGAGCTGGCGCGTCTCGAGCGCGCGGCTGGGATCGAAATAGCGGATCTGCCAGGCGTCGATCATCGGGTCGTACCAGCGGAAGGTGGAACCGTACATGTGCCATGGCTCACTGGCCTTGCCGCCCGGCCGCGCGCTGCGACGCGGGAAGATCCACACATCCTGCACAGCCTTGCCGTCGAGCACCCAGCTGAAGTGCCACTCGCCGGGCGCCCGCGTCTTGAAGCCGTTCAGCGCGCGGAACTCGATCTCGAGATCCCAAGAGCCGACGAACTGGCCGTAGAGGTTGAGCTTCGACGCCAGCGCCTCATTTGGTTGCGCGGCATGGAGGGCATCAAGCATCACGGCTTGGCCTTGCAATAGGCTTCGAGACGATAGCCGTCGGGATCGACGACGAAGGCAGCGTAGTAATCCGGCGCGTAATCCTTGCGGACGCTAGGCTTGCCGTTGTCGCGGCCGCCATGGGCCAGAGCCGCGCGATGAAACGCCGCCACGCTGTCTGCCGAGGGCGCTGCGAAACAGAGATGCAGGCCGTTCTGCGGGTCGGTTGGGATCGGCTGCGCCACCGCCGACAGCCACAGCGCGACGCCATCCTTGCCGTAGCCGAGCGAGCCCGGGCCTTCGCTTTCGCAACTGTAGCCGAGCGGCTTGAGAGCGGCGTCGTAGAACTCCTTGCTACGTGCGATGCTGCGCACGCCAAGCGAAATATGATCGAACATCGTCACCTCCGTTAATGCGGTGACGGCAGGGTAGGGACGCCCCCGGTGTCCCGGCTTGGGGAAAATTGCTATTCTTGGGCCATGCCCGAGGTAACCAAGCCCGACGCGCCGCTCAGCCTGCGTACGCTGGCCCGCACCGCCGACTGGACCGTCAGCGACGTCATCTGCCGCGCCGGGCCGGACGATCCCGTCGTCGCTGAGCGATTCCAGGCGGTGACGATTGCTGCCGTGATCGAGGGCTCGTTCCGCTGCCGCGGCTCGGACGGCGATGCGTTGCTCTATCCGGGGGCCGTGCTGCTCGGCAATCACGGCGCCTGTTTCGAATGCGGTCACGAGCACGTGGTCGGTGATCGCTGCGTTGCGTTCCACTATGCGCCCGCGTTCTTCGAGGAGATCGCCGCCTCGGTTGCCACGTCGCACCGCTTCCGCTTCACGGCGGCGGCATTGCCTGCCGCACCGGAACTGATGCTGCCGCTGGTACGGGCGGAGGCCGCCGCGCGGGATCAATTAGCCCGCGACGAGCTGGCGGTTGCTGTGGCTGAACGCGTGCTGGAATTCGCCTCCGGCGCGCCTCAGCGCCGGACGCCGGTATCCGCGCGGGACCACAAGCGTATCAGCGCGGCGCTGCGCCATATCGAAGCGCATGCCGACGACGCGCTCGATCTCGACGGCCTCGCCGCCATCGCCATCATGAGCAAGTACCATTTCCTGCGCAGCTTCCGGCAGGTCGTCGGCACCACGCCGTACAATTACGTGCTGGGCCTGCGTCTGCGCCGCGCGGCGGTGCGCCTCTCGACCAGCGATATGCCGGTGGCGTCGGTTGCTTTTGAGTCCGGCTTCGGCGATCTGTCGACCTTCAATGGCCGCTTTCGCCGTCTGTTCGGCCGGACGCCCAGTCAGTTCCGTAGCGCGGCCTAGATCTGCGGCGGCGGGCCTTTGCGCGCCGGATCGATCGGGCTCATCACGCCGATCTGGTTGCCGTCAGGGTCTTCGATCACCGCATAACGTGCGCCCCAGAAGCCGTCGAACGGCGTCTGCCGCCCGGCATAGCCCGCACCGACCATCTTCGCATAGCAGGCATCGACTGCTGCACGCGTGTCCACGGCGAAGCCGATCACGCATTGACTGCCGTGGGAGACCGGCGGCTGCCAGCCGGCGTTCCAAGTCTTGACCATCGTCGTGCTGTCGAATTCGAGCTTGAGTCCGCCCGCCATCTCGACGTTGACGTGATGCGCGCCGCTCGCCGTGCGCCATACGGTGCCGTCGGCAATATCGAGCCCGAGCAGACGATAGAATTTCAGCGTGGCATCCATGTCGCGTGCCACGAGATTGAGCTGGCTGAGAACCAATCCGGTCATCGTTTCACCGCAACTGAAGCGCGTGCTACGCTAACACATTGGCTGTGGGGGCGGCGATGCGGGATTGGCTACGCGTGGCGGCGTTTTCGATGGCGGCGATGCTCTTCGCCGCACAGGTTGCCGCCCAGCCCGTGGACGAGAAGCAGGTGGAAAGCTACCTGCAGGCGTTCTTTGCGGTTGCGCTATGGACCGCCGGGCAAAACCCGGGTGAGGGCAATCAGCCGCAGCCGCGCTGGCTCAGCAAGGTGAATGAGCCGCTGCGTATTCGGATCATTGGCCCTGAATCTGAAGACAAGCGCGAAGCCATTGAGCAGGGCGTGAAGGAGATGGCGGATCTGGCCGGCGTGGGCGTGATCATGCTGCCCGCCGGCGACACCAGCGAGTCGATGCTGATCGAGCTCCGCTATCGCGGCCCGACCGATTCATTCCGCTGTCAGGAAACGTCGAGCCGTACGCCCACGGGGCAGATCCGCTATCATCTACTGGTCGATCCGACCGGCGCCCGCCGCTGCATCCGGCATGAAACGATGCACGCGCTCGGCTTCGCGCATCTGCACGATTTCGATAGCATCATGAGCTACGTCTATCGGCGCGAAGAACCGACCGCGCTCGATCGCATCCTGATCCGCATCCTCTACGATCAGCGTCTCAAATCCAACATGCGTTGGCTGCCGGCGATGGCCGCCGCGCGGGCCGTTCTGGCCGAGCATCTGATTGCCAATGGCGCGCCACCGGAGACGGCGGAGATGGGATGGAAATACGTACGCAATCTCGTGCCGATGATGTCCGACATGGCCGAACAGGGGAACGTTCCGCTGCAGGTGCAACTCGGACTTATCTACACGTTCGGCGAAGCCACTGCGCTTCTCGATAAGGACGAAGCCAAAGGCTATATCTGGTTTCGCCGTGCTGCGGAGGCAGGCAACAGCGACGGCCAATTCTACGTCGGCTACGGGCTGATGAACGGGCGTGGCGTTGGCGCCAATCCCGCTGAGGGCGCCCGCTGGTATCAGACGGCGGCGGATCGCGGGCATGTGATCGCCCTGAACAATCTGGGCGTCGCCTATCGCGACGGCAAAGGCGTCACCAAGGACCCTGTTGAGGCGTACAAGTGGTTGTCGCTGTCAGCGGCGCGCAGATTCGCCCTGGCGGAAACCAATCTTCGCCAGATCACACCCGTGTTGACCGCCGAGGATATCGTTGAAGCCAAGCGCCGGGCGGCGCAATGGAAGCCGGCTCAGTGAGAAACAATCCGGCCGTTGCCTCCCCGCAACGGCCGGACTGCGCTCCCTAAAGCGTTAAGCGGCGACGGGATAGATCGGGTCGCGGCGCTGATCGTGCGGCACGGTCAGGAAGCGCTCGCGGCGATCGCCGTGGAACAGATAGCGCAGGCGCTGGTCGAACTGGCTGGCCTGGAAGGGATAACGCAGCCACGCGCGGGCGCCGGACTGCTTGAAGAGTTCGGCATTCTCGGCGGTGCTGAACGGAGAAATGACCAGCGCGCCGCGTGCATGCGGCAGCGACGTGGCGCTGGCGATCATGTCGAGCACGACGTAGCGGTCGATGTCGTAATCGGTCCACACCGCAACCACGGCATCGATCTCCTCCGCCGTCGGCGTCACTTCGCCGTCCGGCGTGAATTGGGCGTAGCACACGCGCTCGTAGCCGAGCGTCTCCAGCGCGCTGGCGCAGACGCTGGTGCTGAGCGGCACATGTTCGAGGAGCAGGATGGTCTCTGAGCGATGCAACACGACGGCGTTCTCCAGATCGCAATGTTCTGCAATCGGACAAAGCATCGGCTGTGCCAGCTGTCGGGCTGCTAAAAAGGCCGATATTCCGCGGGTTTTCGTGAGGTTGCGTAAGGTTCCTGACAGCGGCAGAAAGGCCGCGCGGCAGAATTTGCCGGGTCCTTGTTTCCGCCAAAACGACCCGCCCCGGTGGGGCGGGCAGCCTCACATGTCGAGGACGAGCTTGTCGCTCTTGCTGCCGGAGCAGCAGATCATCATCGTCTTGCCCGACGCCTGTTCATCCGGCGTCAGCACCGAATCGCGGTGGTCGGGTGTCCCTTCGAGGACCTTGGTCTCGCAGGTGCCGCACACGCCTTGCATGCAGGAAAACGGCGCATCGATTTTTGAATCGAGCAGCACGTCGAGGATGGTCTTGCCCGGCGGCACTTGGAAGCTCTTGCCCGAGCGCGCCAGCACCACGGTGTAGCCGCCGTCGACGGCGGCTTCGGCCTTGGCCGTGAAATACTCGACATGCACGTTGGCCGGCGGACGAGAGGCGCAAGCCTCCTCAAACGCCTTAAGCATCGGGTTCGGGCCGCAGCAGTAGATATGGGCGTCAGCCGGCAGCGAAGCGATCACCGCCTTGATGTCGGTCATCTTGCCGCCCGGCTCCTGGTCGAAATTGAGCTTCACGCGGCCGGGCTTTTTCTTTTCAAGCTCCTGCAATTTGTCGTGGAATGCGCACATGACGCGTGTGCGCGTGCTGTAATGCAGCTCCCAGGATTTGCCGAGCTTCTCGAGGCGCTGGATCATGCACCACATCGGCGTCACGCCGATGCCACCGGCGATGAAGACGACGTGGTTGGCGTTCTCGACCAGCTCGAAATTGTTGCGGGGCGGGGCGACCTTCAGCGTGTCGCCCGCGCGCAGCTTCTCATGGACGAGGCGCGAGCCGCCCTTGCTCTGCGGATCGTTGTTGATGGCGACGACATAACGGTGCCGCTCGTCCTGTGTGTTGGTCAGCGAATAGCTGCGGACGAGGCCGTTCGACAGGTGCAGGTCGATATGCGAGCCGGCGGTAAACGGCGGCAGCTCTCCGCCTTTGACCGGGACCAGTTCCCACGAATTGATGCCCTGGGCCTCGTTGGTAACGGATTTGACCCGCATTTCAATCGGGTCGGGATTGGCACTCATAGAACGAAAGTCCTGAATCTAAATAAGGATTTGCCGTCGGGCCGCGCGGGCCATACGTCGAAGTGCGACGTTATGCCCGGTCGCGCGCTTGCGCTCAAGCGCGGAAAACGCAACCTGAACGAGCCGGAATCTCAGCGGTCGCGCAGGAAGTTGCCGGCTTCGAAGCGGACCGGCGGGGCGTTCTCATCGAAGCTGACGCCGATCGGATCCTTGCCCTCGGCAATGGCGTCGAGCTGGCGCATGAACAGGCGGCGCAGCATGACGATACCCTTGTCGCTGGCAGCGAGATGCTCCTCGGAATGGAGCGTGATCGGGCTCTGGCCGACCTGCGCCTCGTAATCGCCGGGGAATTTCTGGTGCTCCTCTTCGGTGAGGTGCTCCCACAATTTGCCGTTGAGCTTGGAGCGGCGCGTGGCGATCTCGCCCGACTTGCGCACGCGGCCCGCCGTGTAGATACGGAAATTGGTGTCGTCGATCGGCAGCACCCAGCCGATCGTCTCGACTCGCTGATAGGCATCGACGCGCGGGTTGGGAATGATGCGCAGCGTCGGCAGCACGGCTTCGCTGGTGCGGTGGAAGATGCGGCCGTCCGGCATCACGCGGCGCTGGATCGTCTTCACGCCCTTTTCGCTGTAGTCCCATGTCACTTCGGGCATGAGGCCCATCTGCTCGACGAACTGCGTGCCGCTGAACGAGCCGTGCAGGATCGGCACATGAAATGCGTCGGGCAGGTTGTCGTAGTGCTGCATCCAGTTGCAGGGGATGTTGACCGGCCCGCCACCGCCGACCGAAGAGCCGTCGGCCTCGACGAATTCGCCGGGCTCGAGGGTCTCGAGAATGTCGTAGCGCGGCAGCACCGGCTTTCTCTCGGGCGGGCCCATATAGGCGAAGATCAGGCCGTAGCGCTCCTGCACCGGATACCAGGGCTGGCGCACCTTATCCTTATGCTGCGCGCCGAGGCCGGGCTCACAGGGCTGCTCGAGGCAGCGGCCTTCCACATCGAACAGCCAGCCGTGATAGCAGCAACGGATGCCGCGCTCCTCGACCTTGCCGTAGTAGAGGGTCGTGCCGCGATGCGCGCAGCGCGCATGGACGAGACCGGGTCGGCCGGCTTTGTCGCGGAACAGCACGAGGTCTTCGCCCAACACCCGCACCGCGCGCGGCGTGTCGCCGGCGTCAGCGGCAAGGCCGACCGGATGCCAGTAGCGGCGCAGCAATTCGCCCATCGGTGTACCGCGTGCGACTTCGGTGAGTTCGCGCAAATACGTGCCGGGCTTGCGGCCATAGCCGGTGCCGGTGTCGAGAGGGCGGTCGAGGATGCTCATGGCGCGGTTCTCTCAAGGGAAGAGGGGCCTTGTCAATCGGCGGCAGGCCCCGCTTAATCGCCGGCACCATGGCCCGTCGTAAAACCCCGGCACCGTCCGCACCGTTCCTGCCAACGATGGACGACATCGTCGGCAGCAAGGTTCTGTTGCTGGCCAATCTGATCACGCGCAGCGCCACGCTGCGTTATCGCCGTCTGCTCGGCATGCCGCAGGTGAGCTGGCGCATCCTGGCGCTGCTCGGCTCGCGGCCGCCGATCACGCTGAACGAGCTGTCCGCGCGGTCGGGCATCGACAAGAGCCAGCTCAGCCGCGGCGTCACGGCCCTGGTGAAAAAGCAGCTGGTCTCGCGCCGCACCAGCCCGACCGACAGCCGCGCGGTGCATATCGCGCTGACCGACCGCGGCATCGGCGCCTATGCGGCACTGTTCGCCGCCGCCTCGCGGCGCAATGAGGAGATGCTGAAGGGCCTCTCTGCCGGGCGGCGGCGCGCGCTGCTCGATCTGCTCGACACTGTCACCGAACGCGCGCGCATGCTGCTGCGCGAGGACGAGCACGCCAAACGCGCCTGAATGCGGTTTGGCTGGCCCTTGCCTTGACCCGGTACCGGGCCGGGCCTATCGTGGACTTTGTCAACTAAAGCGCACGGCCAAGAATGCGCAAGATCGCGGTTGGCGATTTGGGAGGAAATCCATGCGCATCAAATTCGCCTTGATTGCCCTGCTGGCGGCTTTCGCTTCGCCGGTGGGCGCGCAAACCCAGTGGCACGACAATCCGGCCGTCAAGCAGCTTTACGAAGCTGCCAAGAAAGAGAGCTCGGTGACGGTGTGGAGCAATGCCACCAACGTCGTCGACTGGATTCCGGCCGGCTTCGCCAAGGCGTTTCCCGGCGTCGAGGTGAAGTATCTCGGCGATTCCGATGTCGGCGTGAAGGCGGTTGCGGAGTATCGCGCCGGCCGCTTCGAGGTCGACGTCTTCATGACGTCGTTCACCACCGGCAAGCCGATGGTGGAGCGCAACATGTATGCGAAGGTCGATTGGTCGATCTTCGGCACCACCGGCGATAACGTCACGTTCGACGGTCGCGGCGCGCTGACCGACAACCTCATCTATGTCGTGTCCTACAACAAGTCCTTGGTGAAGCCGGGCGACCTGCCCAAATCGTGGACCGATCTGCTGGATCCCAAATACAAGGACAAGATGGTCGGCAACGCCTTCACCACGCCGCGCCTGATGGGCTCGCTCGGCATGGCCTGGCGCGAAGACAAGATGCTTGAGTACTCGAAGGCGCTGATGAACAACGGGCTGATGGTGACGCGAGCACCCAGCCAGAACCTGCTGCAGACCGGCGAGCGTCTCTATGCCATCGGTTCGTTCGATTCCAACACGCGGCTATGGGCGTCGCAGGGCCTGCCCATCGACTTCGTGATCCCGGAGCCGGTGATCGCCGTGCAGTTCTTCACCGCCGTGATGGAAAAGGCGCCGCACCCGAACGCAGCGCGCCTTTTGGCCGGCTTCCTCAGTTCCCAGGAAGGCAAGGACGCGGCGACCGCCGCCAATTTCCAGCGCGACTATCGCAAGGGCGCCAAGGACCCGCTGGCCCGGGAGATCTGGTCGTCGAACAAGACGATGGTGTTCGAGCGCATGGAAGACATCCCGCTGCGCGATTCACTGATCAACAAGGCCAGCCCGATCATCGCCGGGCAAACTCGCTAGCTTTTTGGCCCGCTCGCATTCTGTTTGAGGGAGAGCACCATGAATGAGATGACCGTCAAACGTTCACCCGACGGCAACGCCTATGGCCGCGGACCGCAGCAGCACGATGCCGAGATCACCGAGGTCGGCCCCGGCACGCCGTGCGGCGAATTCATGCGCCGCTACTGGCAGCCGGTCGGCGTGTCGGACAAGATCACCGATGTACCGCAGAAGTTGCGCATCCTCGGCGAAGACCTCGTCATCTTCCGCGACAGGACCGGCAAGGTCGGCGTGCTGCATGCGCGCTGTGCCCATCGCGGCACCACGCTCTATTACGGCAAGGTCGAGGATCGCGGCATCCGCTGCTGCTATCACGGCTGGCTGTTTGACGTGCAGGGCCACTGCCTCGAGCAGCCCTGTGAGCCGAACCTCGGCGCCGAGCATCGCGGCAAGGTGCGGCAGCCCTGGTACCCGGTCGAGGAACGCTATGGCTTGGTCTGGGCCTATATGGGCCCGCCGGAAAAGAAGCCGGTGCTGACGCGCTGGGATGTGCTCGAGAATCCAGGGGCCAACGAGAAATATTTTGCCGATGGCTTCAGCACCGGCGCCGGCGGCGATCATACAGTCGAGAACGTGCCGACCAACTGGCTGAACGACTGGGAAAACATCATGGACCCGTATCACATCCCGGTCCTGCACACGACGTTCAGCGGCGTGCAGTTCGTCGCCGAGATGGGCGTGATGCCCGATGTCACCTGGGACTACGCGCTGCACGGCATGAAGTACACGGCCTATCGCAAGCTCGATGACGGGCGCGAGATGGACCGTGTGACGCTGGCGCTGTTCCCGCATGTGCGCATCGTGCCCGACGTCACCTTGGCGCCGGGACCGGCCAAGCGCGTGGGCTGGGTGGTGCCGGTGGACGACACCAATTTCCGCCTGTTCCACACGATCAAGGCGCCGCTCGACTACAAGCCGCGCCAGATGCGTTCCTACGACAACCGCTTCTGGTCGGAACTGAGCGAGGCCGAGCACCAGAAATTCCCCGGCGACTGGGAGGCGCAGGTCGGGCAGGGGGCGATCAGCCTGCATTCCGAAGAGCATCTCGCCAGCAGCGACAAGGGTGTGGTGCAGCTGCGCCGCCTGCTGCGCCAGGAGATCCGCAAGGTGCAGGACGGCAAGGACCCGCTCGGCGTCGAGTTCGATCCGGCGAAAGCCGAGGTCAAGGTCATCGCCGGCAATTTCTACAAGTAAACAAGCCTGTTGCGATGCCGTGCGGCGCTTGGCGCTGCACGGCATCGCTGTTTATACTCGGACCTTGAACAATCAATAATGCGGGAGGAATCAACGTGATTCGTCGCTTTTTCGGTTTTGCTGCTGCCGTCGCCCTGTTGCTGAGCGGTGCCTCCGCATTCGCGCAATCGTCGTGGCAGAATTCGCCTGCGGTGCAGAAGCTGTACGACGCCGCCAAGAAGGAAGGCACGGTCACGGTGTGGGGCACCGCGCAGACGGAAGTCGAATGGATTCCGGCGGCGTTCAACAAGCTGTTCCCTGGCATCGACGTGAAGATCCTTGGCGACAACGATGTCGGCGTGAAGGCAATCGCTGAATATCGCGCCGGCCGCTACGAGGTGGATGTCTTCCAGACGTCGTATTCAGCGGGCAAGGCGCTGCTCGATCGCAACATGTACGCCAAGCAGGATTGGGCGATTTTCGGCACGACCGGTGACAACGTGGCTTTCGATGGCAAGGCCGGGATGACCCACAACCTTGTCTATGCCGTCGTTTACAACAAGAACCTGGTGAAGCCGGAGGACCTGCCGAAATCGTGGACCGATCTTCTGCAGCCCAAATACAAGGACAAGATGGTCGGCTCGTCGTTCCTGGTGCCGCGTCTGGTCGGAGCCCTCGGCCTGGTCTGGCGCGAGGACAAGATGCTCGATTACGCCCGCGCCGTGCCGGGAACCCTTTCCAGCACAGTGGGATCCGAAGCTTGGAATTCACGTGACTTGAAGTCGCGGC
>JADMIO011331828.1_pt1 | contig 48302 bp, 45 predicted proteins | sample 8958161 | NCBI WGS metagenome assembly JADMIO01 (sample SAMN16585339, study PRJNA669376) | soil metagenome | isolation source: Crop rotation soil | place: USA: Cullars Rotation, Alabama | collected 2011
GCCGCGACTTCAAGTCACGTGAATTCCAAGCTTCGGATCCCACTGTGCTGGAAAGTTATCGCGGGGTGGAGCAGTCCGGTAGCTCGTTGGGCTCATAACCCAAAGGTCGCAGGTTCAAATCCTGTCCCCGCAACCAATATTTTGGGGATGTAGCTCAGTTGGGAGAGCACCTGATTTGCATTCAGGGGGTCGCAGGTTCGACTCCTGTCATCTCCACCATTCAACTTTGAATGGATAAAAGTCGCGGGAAACGCGATCTGCGAGAGCGGCTTCTAAATCTGGATCGGAACCTTTATACGCAGCTCGAGGCTGAAATAAGGGTTCTGCTTTTAGCAGACTCTAGATCTTGATCTTTGATAACTGAATACATTGTAGAAAATCTACAAGTTGCAAATAAATAGTTAGTAACACAAGTGACTAATAGAACTTGTTTACGGCGTTAGCGATGTCTTCCGGTTATCCCCGAGGAGGCGGATCTGAATTGCTTAGTGAACAAGCTTTATGGTCAAGCTACTAAGGGCAAACGGTGAATGCCTTGGCACTTAAAGGCGATGAAGGACGTGAAAAGCTGCGATAAGCGACGGTGAGGAGCACATATCCACAGACCCGTCGATTTCCGAATGGGGGAACCCTATATACGACTCTCTGAATTCATAGGAGAGAACGAGCTAACCCGGGGAAGTGAACCATCTCAGTACCCGGAGGAAGAGAAAACAACAGTGATTCCGTGAGTAGCGGCGAGCGAAATCGGAACAGCCTAAACCAGAGGGGCTTGCTCCTCTGGGGTCGTGGGACCAGACATAACGCACGGAGAAGATTAGCGGAAGGGTGTGGAAAAGCCCTCCATAGAGCGTGATAGACGCGTACGCGAAAATCTGATAACGGCAGTCTGGCACCCGAGTAATGCGGGACACGAGGAATCTTGCATGAATTTGCCGGGACCATCCGGTAAGGCTAAATACTCTTAAGTGACCGATAGTGAACCAGTACCGTGAGGGAAAGGTGAAAAGAACCCCGGTGAGGGGAGTGAAATAGTACCTGAAACCGTTTGCTTACAAGCAGTCGGAGGTCGCAAGACTGACGGCGTGCCTTTTGCATAATGAGCCGGCTAGTAGATGTCACAGGCAAGGTTAAATGATAAATAAGCCGAAGCGAAAGCGAGTCTTAATAGGGCGTTTAGTCTGTGGTATCTGGACGTGAAACGGGATGATCTAGGCATGGTCAGGATGAAGCGTGGGTAACACCACGTGGAGGTCCGAACCAGTTAAGGTTGAAAACTTTTTGGATGAACTGTGCCTAGGGGTGAAAGGCTAATCAAATTCCGTGATAGCTCGTTCTCGCCGAAATATCTTTAGGGATAGCCTTGGATTTAGCATTGTGGTGGTAAAGCACTGACTGGACTAGGGGCCTCACAAGGTTACCGAATTCAATCAAACTCTGAATGCCATAAATGTATATCCAGGAGTCAGACTGCGGGTGCTAAGATTCGTAGTCGAGAGGGAAAGAACCCAGACCAACAGCTAAGGTCCCGAAGTCGTAGTTAAGTGGAAAAGGAAGTGGGGAAGCACTGACAGCCAGGAGGTTTGCTTAGAAGCAGCAATCCTTTAAAGAAAGCGTAATAGCTCACTGGTCAAGTAGCCCTGCACCGACAATATAACGGGGCTTAAACTACGCACCGAAGCTTTGGATGAATTTATTCATGGTAGGCGAGCATTCTGTAACTGTGAAGCGGATCCGTAAGGACCGTTGGAGTGATCAGAAAAGACTTTGTCGGCATTAGTAGCGATAACGTATGTGAGAACCATACGCACCGAAAACCTAAGGTTTCCTGCGTCAAGTTAATCTGCGCAGGGTTAGTCTGTACCTAAGGCGAGGCCGAAAGGCGTAGTCGATGGAGATCCGGTTAATATTCCGGAACCATGGGTATGTGATGTGGGTTGACGCATCAGGGTAGTCAAGACGGCTGATGGATGCCGTTGAAGTAAATAGGCCGCTGCTTAGGCAAATCCGGGCAGCACAAGGCTAAATACACGGACGAAAGTACGGACCCTCGGGTCCGGAACAAGTTGATGACCCCAGATGCCGAGAAAATTCCCGTTCATCTATACATACTCCACTGGCAGTACCGCAAACCGACACAGGTAGGTGGGATGAGAATTCTAAGGTGCTTGTGAGAACCCTCTTTCAGGAACTCGGCAAAATGTATCCGTAACTTCGGGAGAAGGATAGCCGTGTTCACCAAGAACACGGTCGCAGAGAAATGTCTCAGGCGACTGTTTAACAAAAACACAGGTCTCCGCAAAGTTGTAAAGACAACGTATGGGGGCTGACGCCTGCCCAATGCTGGAAGGTTAAGAGGAGTGGTTAGCCGCAAGGCGAAGCTGCGAATCGAAGCCCCAGTGAATGGCGGCCGTAACTATAACGGTCCTAAGGTAGCGAAATTCCTTGTCGGGTAAGTTCCGACCTGCACGAATGGCGTAACGATCTGAGAGCTGTCTTAAAGAGGGACACAGCGAACTTGTAGTACCGGTGAAGATGCCGGTTTCCCGCATCTAGACGGAAAGACCCCGTGCACCTTGACTACAACTTGATAGTGATTTCGGGCAAACCATGCGCAGCATAGGTGGGAGGCTTTGATGTCAGGCTTTCGGGCTTGGCGGAGCCACAGGTGAGATACCACCCTTGGTTTGTTTGGACTCTAACCTCGTTCCGTAATCCGGATCAGGGACATTATCAGGCGGGTAGTTTGACTGGGGCGGTCGCCTCCTAAAGAGTAACGGAGGCGCTCGAAGGTTGGCTCAGGCTGTTTGGAAATCAGCCGCAGAGTGTAAACGCATAAGCCAGCTTGACTGCGAGACATACACGTCGAGCAGGTACGAAAGTAGGAGTTAGTGATCCGGCGGTCGCTTATGGAAGTGCCGTCGCTCAACGGATAAAAGGTACGCCGGGGATAACAGGCTGATCCTGCCCAAGAGTTCACATCGACGGCAGGGTTTGGCACCTCGATGTCGGCTCATCATATCCTGGGGCTGAAGAAGGTCCCAAGGGTTCGGCTGTTCGCCGATTAAAATGGTACGTGAGCTGGGTTCAGAACGTCGCGAGACAGTTCGGTCCCTATCTGGTGTGGGCGTAGCAATATTGAAGGAATCTGTCCTTAGTACGAGAGGACCGGGATGGATCCACCTCTAGTGTACGAGTTATCGCGCCAGCGGTATCGCTCGGTAGCTATGTGGAGCATGGATAAACGCTGAATGCATCTAAGCGTGAAGCCAGACCTAAGATTAGTATTGCCAGTGAGACTCGTGGAAGACCACCACGTTGATAGGTCGGAGATGTAAGTGCAGTAATGTACTTAGTTGACCGATACTAATTGTCCCAAGGCTTGACCATAAATCTTGTTTACAAGCAATTTATTTCAAGCAACGCGTAGACGATCAAAGTGAACAGTGAACGGTAAACAGTAAACGGTTTATCCGACACGAATCAGCAACGCAATGTATTCAGTTATCAGAGATCAGGTTTTTGAAATCTAACAGTTTTCCGGTGATTCTGTCGGTAGGGTCACACCCGTTCCCATCCCGAACACGGAAGTTAAGCCTACTGGAGCCGATGATACTGCAGCTTTCAGTTGTGGGAAAGTAGGAAGTCGCCGGATCTATTTTGAGAAAAGCCCGCTTCGTTTATGAAGCGGGCTTTCTTGCGTTTATTGTCGTCGCGACGCCGCGCTGCCGCGCGTTCCCGGGTCGATCAGGATATAGCGGGTCGCAGCAACATCCACATAGGTTCCGTTGGGTTCCGCTGCATAGCCGGCAAGTGTAACAGTATTCCGCGTAGCATCGACCGCAAGAGCGAAAGCTTCGTCCAGCCCGTTCGTAAAGTCAGTTATAACGATGCCGTTCGAGCCGAATGTCGGATCGGGCTTGCCGTTTTGCGCAAAGCGTTCAACCATAAACGCACGCTCGCCAGGATTATTCGGTCCGCCGAGATTCACGCTGCCGGCGATCAAAAGTTTGTTGTCCGGGCCGAGCGTCATATCGTACGCGATCGCACTCGGGTAGCCCGCGGCCCCGCGGGCTATACCCTGTTCGCCCCAGCTGTTGTCAGGTGCACCAGTCGGCTCGTAACGCCCCGCGACAAAATTACCGCCGCCGACTATGATCTTGCCGTCCTGTTGAATGACGACCCGATTCGTCGTCGCTCCGAAGCTTGGCGTGAGGACCGTGCCGTTCGACCCGAATAGAGTGTCGACAGTTCCCGTATCGTTGTAGCGAATGATCGCGGGTGAGATACACGTAGCAAAACCTGTGGCAACGATCTTCCCGTCCGCCTGCATCGCTCCTGAGAGGGCTTGATCGCTCGACTGTAAGCCGGTGGTGAATGACGTCCTCACAATTCCGCCGTCGCCAAACGAGAGATCGGGTGTGCCGTTACTATTAAACCGAGCGAGCTGATAGTCGCTGCCATTGCGGACGATGAAGTATGTCCCAACAAGAACGATCCGACCGTCGGGTTCGAGCACGAGGGATTGGGGTTCGCCTATCCCGTTTGTCGCAACTCCGTTAGTGCCGAAGGATGTGTCGCGGCTGCCGTCAGCGTTATATCTTGCGACGGCAAAATCATATTGAATGCCTGAACGCATTGTGGGGCCGCCGATGAGGATCTTTCCATCGGGCTGGATCGCTATACCGCGGGCGTGAATTTGGGAGGTCGATGCTTTGCCCCCCGTACCGAATGAGCTGTCGAGCGTGCCGTTCGGATTGAGGCGGATCAGGATGACGGTATTTGTGTCGAGGGAGAAATCGCCGAGCTCGGCTGCGATCACGGTTTTTCCGTCGGATTGTATAGCGACGGCTTTGGCAAAATCACGCTGCTCCGCGGCGAGCGGGATCACGACCGCGCCGCCGGCTCCGAAACTCGGATCGAGGCCTCCCGCGCCAAAGGCCTGCAAACCGCCGGCGAGAATAACGGCAGCAAGTGCGGCAACAGCAGCGGCAACGAGGCGCGCGGCATTTGCCGCCGAGGGATGTTGGACCGGGTCGATTAGCATCGTTTTGCCTCCGAATGTGAGAATTTCCGGCACAAGCCTATTCGCATTCGCATCAAACAAATGTCGCGCAGCATACACTTCGCGGGATTCGATTCCCCCTCCCGGACATAGTAAAATCAAGGTTTTGTCGTCGTATGGAAAATAAGAAGGTCGGTTTCGTGAGTTTGGGATGCCCGAAGAACCTCGTTGATAGCGAGGTGATGATGGGAACGCTCGCGCAAGGCGGCTACGAGATCACAAATAATGCTGACGAAGCCGACACGATCGTCGTGAACACTTGCGGCTTTATCGAGGCGGCGAAGCAGGAATCTATCGACGCGATCCTCGAGGCGACGCGGATGAAGTCTGAGGGGCACGCTTCGCGCGTTGTCGTTGCCGGCTGCCTTGTTGAGCGTTATCGCGAAGACCTTATCAAAGAGCTCCCGGATGTTGATGCATTTATCGGCACATCGCAGGTCGCAGACATTTTGAAGGCCGCTGACGAGCAGTTTGAAGCGGCACAACTGACGATCACCCCGATCGGGAATAAATCGGCCACATATCTTTACGACGAGTACACTCCGCGAATGCGTGCGACTCGATCGCATACCGCCTTCATAAAGATCGCTGAGGGCTGCGACCGGCCGTGTGCTTTTTGTTCGATACCTTCAATGCGTGGTTCGTTTAGATCCCGCCGTTTCGGCTCGATCATCGAGGAAGCTCGCACGCTCGCGAAACAAGGCGTAAAGGAGATCGTCCTCATCGCCCAGGACTCCTCACGCTATGGCGAAGATCTCGGCGAGGTCGACGCCCTCGCGGCATTGATCCGCGCGCTTGGCGAGATAGATGGACTCGAATGGATCCGTCCGATGTACGCTTTTCCTACGCACATTTCCGACGCGTTTCTTTCCGCGATCGCTGAAACGCCAAAGGCCGTAAAGTATCTCGACATGCCGCTGCAGCACGCTTCGCGAAATGTTTTGAAATTGATGAAGCGCGGTGGAACGCGTGAGTCGCTCGAGCGGTTGATCGCGCGAGTTCGAGACGCTGTGCCGGGCATAACGATCCGAACGACGTTCATCACGGGTTTCCCCGGAGAAACGGACGAGGATTTCGCAGAACTGATGACGTTCGTTCGAAACTGCCGTTTCGACAACGTCGGCGTTTTCACGTACTCAGACGAAGAGGGGACCGCGGCCTATGATCTACCCAACAAGGTCGATTCGAAGATCGCCAAAAAACGCCGCGATCGTTTGATGAAGGAGCAGGCGAAGATCAGCCGCGAGCTGAACAAGGCGAAGATCGGGGAGACATTCCCTGTTATGTTCGAGGGTCTGTCACAAGAGTCGGATCTTTTGTTCCAAGGCAGGCTCGCGGGTCAGGCACAAGAGGTCGACGGATATATTCTCATCAACGATATGCCCGACGGTTTTCAGCCGCTAGAAGGTGGTATCTATGATGTTCGGATAACAGAGGCACACGATTACGACCTGATCGGAGAGATCGTTTGATCTACTTCTCGCGTGTAAGACGATAGATCAGGATCGCAGCGCGTTTTGTAAGCTTTGCCAGATCAGTGACGGTGGCAAACTCGCCCTTCGCGTGTTCATTCTGACCACCGCCCATTCCAATTCCATCTAGACCGGGAATTATTCCTGAAATGAATGCGATGTCCCCGGCGCCGCGTTCGCCCGGATCAAGGGCTTCGACTTCACCGAAGCCGAGATCGCGGCTAACCTGATCGAGACGTTTCAAAAGGGCATAGTTTCCTTCGACGGGCGTCATCGCCGGAATGCCGTCGAGGAATGTGATCTTTGACGTAGCGCCCGGCAGATTTCGGCTAACTATCTCGCGCATCTTGGCGCGCGTGTTTTCTTTTTGTTCCTGGCTTATAAAACGCAGGTCACCATTTACAACGACCTTTGCAGGCACCACATTCGTCTTGCCGGATGCAGTGCCGCTTGACTGCGCGGTGCTTACCGTCGTCCCGCCGAGAAATAGCGCTGGGTTGAATGTCAGGTACTTCTCGCCCGCGAGCTTTTCACGAAACTCGTTGAGGATGCGCGAGGCCTCGAATATCGCACCGTCACCCATTGTTTCCCTAAAGATCTGGCTGGAATGGCCCGTCTTCGCCTCGACCTCGAGCGTCCACTGGCTCGAGCCGCGTCGGCCAACGGTCGCTGTATTTCGAACGGTATTTTCAAAACTTAATGCCACGTCACTGCGCTTCGCTGCTTCGATCATATCGCCGCGACATACGGGTACGTTCTTACAGCTGTCCTCTTCATCGCCGGTGAACATAACGATGATCCGCGTGTCGTTGAGGAGACCCGCAGCATGCAGCGCCTTGAGCGCGTAGATCGCAATAACGTCACCGCCCTTCATATCACTGATCCCCGTGCCGTAAACGGTGTCTCCCTCGCGGCGAAAAGGTTCGCCCTTCAGCACCGTGTCCAGATGTCCCAAAAGAAGGATCCGCTTGCCCTTAGATCCGCTCCTTTCCGCGAGCAAGTGCCCCGCGCGTTTCATTTCGCCAGGCATATCGATCCAGCGTGTGGTAAAGCCGATCGACTCGAGTTCTTTGCGAAAGACGTCACCGACATTCCTCACACCCGCTATGTCCTCGGTCGGACTTTCAATATCGACGGTCCGTTGGATCAGGCCGATCTCGAGGCTGAGTTCTTTGTCGACCTGATCGATTATCTTCTTCTCGTCGGCATTGACAGTTTGTGCGACAGCTGACGCGGCTAGCGCGAAGAGGATAAGAGTTAACAGTAAATAACTTTTCATTCGATACCTTCTAGAATCTTCCCGCGTCGACATCTTTCAAAAACTTTATCACGCCGTCGAACCACGTCTTCTGATCGTCATACATCGACATATGGCTGCCGTTAGCGCAATACAGATATCGTCCCTTCTTGACCTTAGTCGAGATCATCTCCATAGCCTTCGGGTCCATCGTGTCGTACTGTGCTCCGATCGTTAATGTCGGAATGGTGATCTTGTCGAGGTCTGCAGTGCGGTCCCAATTTACGAGCTTGCCGCTCGCGCCAAGTTCGCTGGGACCCTGTAAGGGCACATAGATCTTTGCATTCAAGTGCTTAATGCTGCGGTTGACAGGCTCCGGCCAATCGGCGACGGGCATCCGTAATAAATGCTTTTCGTAGTGGTTTGGCAACAGAAGCTCCATATATTTTGGATCCTCGGTCCTGCCTTTCGCTTCCATTTCCTGGATCTGTTTAAGAACCGCCTGGTCCATCGCGGGCATCAGGACATTTTTCGCATAGTCGTTGTAGGCGGGAATGCTCGACATCATATTCGAGATGATCAGACCTTTGAGGTTTTGCTGATACTTGAGAGCGTACTCCATCGCAAGGATGCCGCCCCACGAATGACCGAGCAGGTAAAAATTGTTTTTGTCGAGACCCAAGGCGACGCGGACCTGTTCGACCTCGTCGACGAATCGATCGACCTCCCAAAGCGAAGGATCATCCGGCTGGTCGCTGTAGAAAGACCCAAGCTGGTCGTAGTAGTAATATTCGATCCCTTCGCCAGGGAAGAAACTATCGGCCGCTTCGAAATACTCGTGCGTCATCGCGGGCCCACCGTGCAGCAACAGGAGTTTGATACGTGGATTATTACCGACGCGCTTTGTCCAGACCTTGAATTTGCCCTTCGGCGTCTGGATCTCGATCATCCGTGCGCCGCCCGAAAGGGTGTCGTTCCGACCCGCGTTGTCGAAATAGTCATTCGTCTTGCTTTGCTCGATCGGCTTTTGCGGCGAGCTACAAGAGATCAAAAACGCGAACGTCAGGACTAGAAGCGTTAGTCGCGAATGCATATGGGCACCTCGTTATTTGTTGATGCTGAACAACATACACCTAAACGCACCATAGTACAAGCGAGCAAAAATCCTACAAACTTGTAGGAAAATATGGCGATTGGACGTTTCTCCTTTCCTTAGGTTTTCGGCTGAATTTACCTGCTCTAGAATCTGACGCTTGAGGAAACGACTTCACCGATAACCCGAAAATTAGAGGAGACCAATGAACCCCAAAAGCGTGTTGAAATTTGCCCAGGACCAGGAGGCCCGCTTCGTGTCGGTACGATTTACGGACCTGCCTGGGTCGTGGCACCACCTGACATTCCCGATCGATATGCTGAGCGAAGACAGCTTTGAGGATGGATTCGGATTTGACGCGTCGAGCCTTCGCGGCTGGGCGGCGATCCACGAATCGGATATGCTGCTCATCCCTGATGCGACACGATTCTGGATCGATCCCTTCACCGAGGACACGACCTTGTGCCTCATCGCGAATGCCGTCGATCCGATCACGAAGGAAGGCTACGACCTCGATCCGCGGTCGGTCGCGAGCCGAGCCGAAAGTTATCTCAAATTCACCGGCATCGCCGATACGGTCAATGTCGGTCCCGAAGCAGAGTTCTTTGTCTTTGACGAGGCGCGGTTTCACAATGATCAGCACTCGGCCGGTTTTACCGTCAACAGCGAAGAAGGTCATTGGAACAGTGGGCGGGATGGAGCGATCGTTAACAACGGATATCACATCCGCGCAAAAGAGGGCTACGTGCCCGTGGCGCCGCTCGATTCACTCATCGATCTTCGCAATACCATCTCATCCATACTGGGCGAGGTAGGGATCCAAGTAGAGTGTCACCATCACGAAGTTGCGACATCCGGGCAGTGCGAGATCGATTTTCGGTTCTCTAATCTCCTGCATACGGCCGACAATCTGATGCTGTTCAAATACATCGTCAAGAATACGGCGCACGCGGCGGGGAAGACGGCGACATTTATGCCGAAACCGATCTATGGCGACAACGGCTCGGGAATGCACTGTCACCAAAGTTTGTGGAAGGACGGCAATCCACTTTTCGCGGGTGATCAGTATGCCGGACTTTCGGAAATGGCGAAGTTCTACATTGGCGGTCTGCTCAAACACGCGCCGGCTCTTGTTGGTTTCGCGGCACCGACGACGAATAGCTACAAGCGTCTTGTGCCGGGTTTCGAAGCACCCGTAAACCTTGCATACTCAGCACGTAACCGTTCCGCGGCTGTGCGAATTCCAATGTTCTCTTCCTCGCCAAAAGCGAAGCGTCTGGAGTTTCGCCCACCGGACCCGAGCTGCAATCCGTACATCACTTTCGCGGCCCTGCTTATGGCAGGCCTCGACGGAATTCAGAACCGCATCGATCCGGGTGAACCGCTCGATAAAGATATCTACGATCTGCCTCCGGAGGAGTTGAAGAACGTACCTTCATTGCCCGGCAGCCTTGACGAATCGCTAAAGGCGCTTGAGAACGATCACGACTTCTTGTTGAAGGGTGACGTATTCTCGGCGAAGATGATCGAGCGTTGGATCACGTACAAGCGAGACAATGAGATCACGCCGCTGAGATTGAGGCCGCATCCGCTTGAGTTCTCGATGTATTACGACGTGTAGTTATTTGTGTTTGGCGGGCGGTAGCCCGCCTCTGAACAATAGAAAATATATTTATGTTCAGGCGAGGGCTACCGCCCTCGCAATTTTTTGAATATGAAAATTGAAAATGTCGCTTTGGACGGTGAGTTCGTCCGCCTTGAGCCGATGGGCATCGATCATCTTCCCGCGTTGTGCGAGGTCGGGCTTGAGCCGGTGATCTGGAAATGGACCAATAATGTGGTCGCGTCAGAAGCAGATCTCGAGAGATACGTCCGCGAGGCGCTCGCAATGCGTGATGCGGGATCGGCATTGCCTTTCGTTACGATCTCGAAAGCGGATAAAAGGGTCGTCGGCTCGACGCGATTCGGCAATATCGACATCCCGCATCGCAAAGCCGAGATCGGCTGGACGTGGATCAACCCGGAATGGCAGCGGACCGCGATCAACACGGAAGCGAAGTTTCTGATGCTGACGCACGCGTTTGAAACTTGGGGTTGTTGTCGGGTTGAGCTAAAAACTGATTCGAATAATATTCAGTCACGCACAGCGATCGCACGGATCGGTGGCGTGGAAGAGGGGACGCTCCGCAATCATATGATCACGGAGTCGGGTCGTCATCGACATTCCGTGTATTTCAGCATCCTCGATAATGAGTGGGAATCCGTAAAGGCACAGCTTTCATCAAAGCTGGCGGATCGGCGTTAACCCGCGGTTTTAGGCCACTGGTGTTGTATAATCGCCCTTTCGGCCTATGGAAAAGTACACCGTTACCTGCCCGTGCTGCGAGGCGACTCTCACGATCGACGCCCAGACGGGAGCACTGCTCGCTCACGCTGAGAAGAAAAAGATCACTGGGTCCTTCGAGGACCTGAAGGGAAATCTCAGCAAGCAGAAAGAGATGCGCGAGCAGATCTTTGCGCAGGAAATGTCGTCGATGAAGGACCGCGAGCGCCTGCTTGAGGAGAAATTCAAAGAGGCGATGAAGCGGGCGGACACGGACGCCGGCACACCTTTCAAGAATCCGCTCGATCTCGATTAAATGACAAAAACGGTCGAAGCCACCGCCCCGATCCTCAGCGTTCGCGAGCGCATTATCGTTGCGCTTGATGTCGCTTCGGCCGACGAGGCGCGCGAGATCGTGTCGGAGTTAAAGGGACAGGTCGGCGCTTTTAAGATCGGCCTTCAGATGTATATGGCCGCCGGACCGGCTTTCGTCCGCGAGCTCGTGCAGAGTAGTGAGAAGGTTTTTCTCGACCTCAAATTTCACGATATCCCAAACACTGTTGCAAAAGCAGCCGTCGAAGCAGCGCGTCTGGGCGTGTGGATGTTCAACGTTCACGCGGCGGGCGGCGGCGAAATGATGCGTGCGGCGGTCGATGCAGTAACTCAAGTTTGTTCGAAGGAAGGCTTGACGCGGCCGCTGATCATCGGTGTCACCGCGCTCACCAGCAGTGACAGTACGGTGCTGCGCGAGACAGGTGTCGCTGGGGATACGCTTCACCAGGTTGAGCGGCTCGCCAAGCTTTGCAGCTCAAACCGCCTCGACGGCGTCGTTGCGTCTGCACAGGAAGCTGCAGTCATCAGGAACGGGATATCCGACCGGAAATTCCTCATCGTCACACCCGGCATTCGACCAAAAGACGCAACCAGCGACGATCAAAAGCGTGTAACAACCCTGGAGCAGGCCATTGCGGCAGGCTCAGACTACGCTGTTATCGGCCGTCCGATAACCGGTGCGAAAGACAGAGCCGGAGCGGTTGACGCCCTCATCGCCGGCATCGAGGGCAATTGATGAAAGCAAGGTTTTTACAGGCTGTAATGGTATTTTTGGTCGCGGGGTCCGCGGCGACGCTGACAAACGCGCAGGTCGGCTCGGTGCGTCGGTTTCGCGTCGGCGAGCGACTTAGCTACAACCTTTCCTTTGGCAAATTGAAGGACGGCGGATACGCTGAGCTATTTATCGCATCACGCGGCAAACTCGGCGGGAAGGACGCGGTCGAGATCCATTCAAAATTTAAGACGATCGGTGTTGTTGCTGCGTCTTTTATGCTGCTTGATGAAACCCGGACGGTATACGTCGACCCGCTGTCAGGAATGCCGCTGTTCATTCGCCGAACGGAACTGAACGGTCCGCTGCCGGTCGACACCGTCTCAAACTATTTGAGCGAACCGAGCACCGACTTCGATATCGTGTCGCTGATCTACAAGCTTCGCGAGTCTGGCGGGACGGGGAGCTATACGTTCACCGAAGGCGATCAGGTTTATACCGCGACATTCCTGCCTGGAAACAGCGAGCATTTGAAAACCGACGCGGGAGAATTTGATACGACGGTCGTTGCGGTGCAGAGCGAATTTCTCGCAGCGCGCGGTATCAAGGAAATGCGCGTGAATCTTACGAGCGATGACGCGCGGCTGCCGGTGATGCTGCGGTTCAAGGCGCAGAAGGGCGAGTTTCGTGCGTCGCTCGCTGCGGTCCACATTATTCCACCGGCCGTAGTTCAGCAGCCGGGACCGGACGCCGCCCCGACACCGACGCCGCTTGTCTTGCAAACTCCGCGTCCGACACCTTCTCCAACGCCATACATCGACAACGTTCCGCTTCTGCCCGAGCTGGGGTTCGCCCTCGGCGAAAAACTCAACTACCGTATCTCGTCGAATGATCAGCCGTTTGGCACGATCGTTTTTGAGGCGCTCGAGCGGAAAGAGGTAAACGGCCGCGACAGTGTGCTGCTCGCTGCCACAGTCACCGGTGTCGATCGTCCAAACTCGATATTCCGTCCCGGCGATACGTTCCGAACATTGGTCGATCCCGAAACGCTTGCACCGATAAGCGTCGAAGGAAAGTTTGCGAGCGTGACCGCACTTAACCAGAGTGCGACATTCGACCTGAAGAGCGGTGCGATAACCTCCGCGGGGAAGAAGATCGATGCTCCGGTCGGCACGCACACACTTCTTTCTCTCCTGTATGCGATGCGTTCATTCAACCTTACCGCGAGCAAGATCACGAGCAATCCGGTCAACGACACGCGGGTTGCGGTCTTGTGGAATGGCTCGCCGGCGATCTTTACGCTTCGTCCATCCGATGCCGCCGATATCACGCTGAACGGCACTAAGGTCTCGGCTCAGCTCATCACCGTTACGACCGGAGACGCTGTGCTGGATGCCGCCGGGGTAAAGGTGTGGCTTACCGCGAACAGCCGCATTCCCGCCAGAATACAGGTCGGACAGTACCAGGCCGATCTGATTCAGTAAAAGATCCGCACCAAATTTGCCGCCCAGACGGCATTTTTCTTTTAATTGAAATTGAAATCTAATTTCAATTAGCGTATAGTCCTTAATGGCGGTTTTGGTTTATGACGCTAAAGGAAACTCCGGTCGGAAAGGAAGTACGGGTCACGTCGGTCAACGGTGAAGGCCGTGTCTCACGGCGTTTGATGGAAATGGGCGTAATTCCTGGCGTTTCGCTAAAGATAGTAAAAAAGGCTCCGTTCGGCGATCCGATCGAGGTGCGTGTGCGAGGCTACAGCCTGGCGATGCGTGCCAGCGAAGCGGGAGCGATCGAGGTCGCGGCCTGATCTCATCCGCCCTCGGTAAATGTCCAGCCAAGCCCCCGCAAACGTCGTTACGATCGCTCTCGCCGGTAATCCCAACGCGGGCAAAACCACTCTTTTTAACTCCCTCACGGGGCTCAAGCAAAAGGTCGCAAATTATCCCGGCGTAACTGTCGAGCGTAAAGAAGGTTCTTGGCAGCTCAACGGTAACGCCGCGAAATTGATCGACCTGCCCGGGCTGTATAGTCTCGACGCCACTTCACTCGACGAGCACATCGCGCGCGAAGTGATCACGGGCGAACTGGCAGATGTCCCGAAACCCGATGCGATCGTTGCGGTTGTTGACGCAACTAACCTCGAACGAAACCTTTACCTCGTAACACAGATCTTCGAGTTTGGCGTGCCGGTGGTCATCGCACTGACGATGATCGACGTGTTCGAAAAACAGGGCCACCAGATCGACATCGAGATGTTGTCCACACTGCTTAAGACGCCCGTCGTGAGCGTTACGGCGAAGAGTGGTCGCGGACGCGACGAACTCGCAAAAAAAGTGCGTGAAGTCATCGGCACGACGCGCCAGATCCCTTACGAATACAATTCTGAAGATCCGAACTCCGGGCCTAACGGGAAGATCTTTGCGCGATATAACTTCATTGCGAATGTGGTTCAGGAATCCGTTTGGCACAGCGATCATAAGAGTCATCGCCTGACGGAAAAGATCGATCGTGTGTTGACGCATCCATTCTTTGGTCTGCTCATACTGGTCGGAATTCTTCTGCTCGTTTTCCAGGCGATCTTCTCGTGGGCGACGCTGCCGATGGACCTTTTGGAAAAAGGGTTCGGTGCGCTCGGCGACACCATAAAAGCAGCGATGCCGGCGGGAATATTGAGCGATCTTGTGGCCGATGGAATAATTGCGGGGGTTGGCGGCGTAGTTGTTTTTCTACCGCAGATATTGCTGCTGTTCCTCTTTATCTCTTTGCTGGAAGATTCAGGGTATATGGCTCGGGCAGCTTTTCTACTAGATAAGCTGATGTCGCGCGTTGGACTCCACGGCAAAGCGTTTCTGCCGTTGATCTCGAGCTTCGCCTGCGCGATTCCGGGCATAATGGCGACACGAACCATCGAGAGCCGACGCGATCGATTTGCGACGATCTTGATCGCACCGTTTATGTCGTGCTCCGCGCGTCTTCCCGTTTACACGCTGATGATCGCGTCGTTCTTCGCGGGGCAGACGGTGCTTGGTTTCATTTCGCTCGGAGCGGTGCTGATGTTGGCGATGTATACGCTCGGCATTTTGATGGCGATCATCGTCGCGTTCGTGCTCAAGCGGACCGTGCTGAAAGCTCCACCACCGCCATTCCTCATGGAGCTTCCGCCGTATCGCCTGCCAAACCTTCGAACCGTCCTGCAAAATATGCTGACGCGCGCAGGACTGTTTTTAAAGCGTGCGGGGACGGTCATCCTTGCCATCTCGATCATCTTGTGGGCGTTGATGTATTTTCCGAGAAGTGTTCAGCAGTCAGCAGTCAGCAGTCAGCAGATCGAACAGTCAGCGAGCGATGGGGAACAATTGCCCGAGAGCGAACAGCTTAAGAACTCCTTCGCGGGCAAGCTTGGTCATACGATCGAGCCGGCTATCCGACCCCTCGGTTTCGATTGGAAGATAGGTGTCGCGTTGATCGCGAGCTTTGCGGCCCGTGAGGTTTTGGTTTCCACATTGAGCATCATCTACAACGTGGGCAAGGATGAGAACGAGCAGTCGGAGACCCTCGTGTCGGCCGTTCGAGATGCCAAGAAGGATGACGGAACTGCGGCGTGGACGCCTCTCACCGCATTGTCGCTAATGGTGTTCTTCGTGCTGGCAATGCAGTGTATGTCGACGCTCGCGATCGTACGGCGAGAAACAAATTCGTGGCGTTGGCCCTTGTTTATGTTGTCATATATGACGGCCCTCGCGTATATCGGCGCACTGCTCACGTACCAGGGCGGAAAGGCGCTAGGATTCCAGTAACGATGAGCTTTCAACTGATAGTCGTACTCGCGATCATTCTTGTCGCCGTCTTTTTTGCCGGCAGCAAGCTGCTGGACAAGCGGAAGTCCTTCTCCAAAAAGGCTGATTGCGGAGAAGACTGTGGTTGCGGCAAAAACTGAAAGTCTCTACTCTCGTAGTTTGAGCGAGAATCCAAAACTCGTGACACGCGGCGTGCGTTCGATGTTCCTATCGACGCTCGCCTTTTTTATCGCCAACGCGTGTGTAAAAAAGGTAGGCGCGATACCAGCGATGGAGATCGTATTCTTTCGCTGCATCGTTGCAACTGCTCTTTGCGTTTACGGGTTGAGACGCGCGCAAGCGAGTTTGATCGGCAGCAATCATTTGATGCTGTTCCTGCGAGGGATGTTCGGGACGATGGCGCTGTTTTGCTTCTTTCTGACGGTTCAGAACATACCGCTCGCGTCGGCCCAAACGATACAGTACTTATCGCCGATATTTACGGCGACGATCGCGATCTTTGTCCTCAATGAGAATGTACGCGCTCTTCAATGGGTGTTCTACGCTATTGCGTTCTGCGGGGTCCTGCTCATCGAGCGAGTCGACGATCGCATCTCGCCGCTGTTTCTTGCACTCGGTGTCGCGTCGGCATTTTGTTCGGGAATGGCGTACAATCTCGTGCGCAGCATGCGTGGCCGTGAGCATCCACTCACGGTGGTTCTGCACTTTCAGCTTGTCGGAGCGGTCGTCGGCGCGGTCAGTTTATTATTCGCGTGGCAAACGCCGCGGGGTTGGGAATGGTTGTGGCTGCTGTGCGTGGGCGTGTTCTCTCAGTTGGGACAGATCTTTTTGACGGATGCGCTTCAGCGTGAAAAGGTCGCGGGTGTGGCGATCGTCAATTATACGGGGCTGATCTACGCGGTGACGATCGGGTGGTTTGTTTTTGGAGAGGAGCAGGGACTTTTAACGATCGCCGGGATGATGTTGGTTGTGGTTGGCGTATTGTTGAGTGTCGTCTATAGCCGCCGTCAGGAACGACGGTTAGAAGATATTGAGGCGACCGCGGCGTGACGAGCTTTCAGCACAGAGATCACATAAGCACACAGAAGGTTTGGTTGTGAAATGTAGAGCAGCGATCATCACGGTCAGCGATACTCGTGATCTGGCGACGGACGGCTCAGGATCTGCGCTCATATCGTTGATCGAATCGGCTGGCGGAGAGATCGTCGAGCGTCTCATTGTAACCGACGAACTTGAACATCTTCGCGAAACGATCTACACGCTTGCCGAACGCGAAGACATAAACCTCATTTTGACTATCGGCGGGACAGGCCTCGGTCCGCGTGACAACACGCCGGAAGCTACGCGCGGCGTTATCGATCGTGAAGCACCGGGGATCGCGGACGCAATGCGTCGCGAGACGGCGAGCAAGACTCCGATGGCGATGCTTTCACGGGGGATCGCCGGAACTCGGAACGGAACACTCATCATCAATCTTCCGGGCTCACCGAATGGTGTCGAGCAATGTTTTGAGGTCATTCGGCCGATCCTCGCTCACGCTCTCGATCAACTTAGCGGCGACACAAAGCATTAAAAAAACGTGCCCGGGTTGGATCACCCGGGCCCGGCAAATGTAACATTTTAAACCTACTTATTCTCCGCAGTTCGCGATGACGGTCCGCTTCATCGACGACGCGGTCTTCTGCCCGCTAAGGCTCGCCGTGATCGTGACGTCGCTGCACATTGCAGGATACAGCCAGACGGGGACGTAATAATGTCCGCCGTCGCCGATGAGCCCGACCTGGAGACGGCGCGTCGTTTTGATCTTTTTGCCTTCCTTCACCGTGATCGTCACGATGCGTCCTGTTTCGAATGAGCCCGCTTCGCCGGCGATATCAACCGCGACCAGCAGTGAAAGGCTGAGGTCGTTGAACAAGGAACGTCCGTTCTCGCCGGTCCCGATCTCGTCCTCAAACTTTCCGCTCGCTTCGTTATAAGGCGTGATGGTAATGCCCGCGATCTTGTAGGGCGGGGCCTTCTTCGCTCCCGGCTGGGCGCATATCCCGATAACTCCGACACCGGCTATGACGATCGTGAGTGAGAGCAGCTGAATGAGTTTCTTCATAAATTCTCCAAAGTTATTTTCTTACCGCCATATTGATAAATGCAGCTGCATCATCGTGCAGCTTCTTCAGCTGGCGAACGTCGATGTACATCATATGCCCGGCCTCGTAATACTCGAATGAAATGTTTTTACGAAGTGACGGATCGAGGTTCATCGCCGAAACCGTGTACTCGGCCGCGAAGAAGGGCGTTGCCATATCGTAGTAACCCTGGCAGATCAATATCTTCATAAAGGGGTTCTTCGCCATAGCGTCCTTCATCCGGATGCTCGTGTCGGCATAGCCGTTGTTCTCGCCGAAATTCCATTGACCGGTCACGCCGCCGCCGAGGATGTAGTACTCGACGTCAGACTTGTAGCCGAGCTCACCGCGAACGTAGGAGTTGAACGCAGCCGTGTAGGGAGGGCGAATCGCGTTGATCGAAGGATCGGCGTCCGGATTCTCGCCGACCGCGTCGCGGTCGATGCCTTTGAAGCGGCTGTCGAGACGGCCGGTGGAGCGTCGTTCACTCCGAAGCAGCTCCTTATTGAAGCGGCCGAGGTCCACGCGGAAGTTCGCCTGATCGACATACTCTTTACTCAAACCCGTAAAGCGGGTGAATCGGTCGCTTAGCGTTTGACGCTCGCTCGCCGACAGGTGATCGATGCGCATCATCATCGGCAGATACTCATTCATCGCAAAGTCTTCGGCTTCCTTGGCAACCTGCGCGACGGGCTTCGACTGTAGGTCAGCCGGCAGCTTTTTGTGGTACCAGGCCGTCGTAGCGTACGACGGCAGGATCAATGCAAGCGGCAGATCATTGTTGTCCGCGAATCGCAGCGTCTGGAAATTCATAACCGTCGATATCAGACAAATGCCGTTCAACGCAATGCCGTGGTCGAAGAGCCAATTCGACAAGCCGCTCGCCCGTGTGGTCCCGTAGGATTCTCCTACGAGAAAGAGCGGTGACATCCAGCGTTCGCTGCGACCGAGGTAGAGCCGAATGAATTCGCCGACAGACTGGATATCACCATCCAAACCGAAGAACTTAACTCCCAGCTCCGGCTTCGCCGCGCGAGAATAGCCGGTGCCAACCGGGTCGATGAACACGAGATCGGTATCCGCGAGCCAGGTCGCTTGATTGTCCTCCATCTCGTACGGCGGCGGCGGAAGGTAGCCTTCTTCCGTCATCTTTATCCGTCTCGGCCCGAGCGCACCGAGATGAAGCCATACGCTCGCCGAGCCGGGACCGCCATTGAACGAGAACATCAACGGCCGGTTCGCCGGCGCGTTGTCCATCGTGTATGCCATATAGAACATACGTGCCTCGACGTCGCCGGATACCGCATTCTTGATCGGCATAAAACCGGTCGTCGTCGTGTAAGCGATCGTCCGTCCGCCAACGCGGACCGTATGGTGTGCAACGATCGGAGCCTCGTCCATCTTCGCATCGAGCGGTTTTGGCGTCGCCGACGGGCTCGCCGCGGGGGATGGACTCGGCGTCTGTCCGAGCGAGATTATCGCCAGACAGAGAAGTAACGAGGTTAATATCGCTATTCGCATATTCGGTTCGGTCTGTAGGGAATGAGAACGGCAAAAGAGTAGCATACGCCCCGTTTTGCGAGAAAGCCGTCGTTGCACTTTATGCTCGCCGAACATTAAGATACCTGCCAGCGTAATTCCAAAGAGGAACAAACATATGAAGAACAAGGGAATGCTGCTTTTAATGTTCGCCGCGTTCGCGGTTGCGGTGAAAGCTCAGGACGATACGATCCGCGTTGCGACGAATTTGGTGACGTTGAACGTCTCTGTAGCCGACAAAAAGGGAGGTTTCGCGGGCGGCCTGACGCGAAACGATTTTCGACTGACCGACAATGGCAAGGTGCAGGAGATCGAGTCGTTCTCCGACGGCTCGGCACCCGTATCATTTGGCGTCGTCTACGACCTTCACCCGACGACGGACGAGCAGACGAAAAGTGTTCTCGAAGCGCTTCGGAGCTTTAGCCGGCGGCTTGGGAGTGATGATGATCTATTTGTCACTGTCTTCAATGAGCGGGGCAGTTTGACCACAGATTTCGTTCCGACCGAGGAACAGATCCACAGACAGGTGGATTCGGGGGCCAAGTCTTTGTACGACGCGATCTTCGCCGCGGCGAATAAAATGTCGCTTTCTGCGCGCAACCACAAACGCGTGCTGTTGGTGCTGACGGATGGCGCGGACCACAATTCCGAACACTCGTACAAGCAGCTGAAGAATCGGCTTCGAAGTGTAAACTTGCCCGTCTACGCGATCACTTTCGGCGGCACGAATAATCGCCAGATGTACTCGTATTCGGATCTCGTGGGGAACGGCAGGCGTGAGTTCTTCCGGTATGGGGAAGCGAACGAATTGGACAAGGCAGCAGTCGCCGACCTGGCGAAGGCGAGCGGCGGCCGGTCCTACGACGGCAATATGCGGAATCAGGTGTACGTCGCCGCCCTTTGTCATAAGGTCGCTGATGAGGTGAAAGGCCAGTACGTTCTGGGATTTTATCCCGACGTTCTTGACGGTAAATTTCACAAGCTGAAGGTCAGCGTCGCGCGACAGAAGGAACGGAGGCTGAAGGTTTCAAATCGTAAGGGTTATCAAAGTCCGAAGTGAGAGCCGCTACTTTTCCAGGAAAAGACCAGGTAACTCAGGCAGCGATAGAAACCCGGTGATCGTCCATATCAGCCGGAGAACGAGATGAAGCCGCGGAAAGATCTCCACGAGCTTCACAGTGGCTCCCGGCGTGAAGGATAGCCGCGAGGCTGTCGAGGCATTCCGCTGTACGTTGATCGAGGATCAGGGAAACCAGTGAATCGCGTGCGGCTGCGCGATGAACCAGAAGGCGTCGCTGATTGCGGTTACGGACCGCCGCTTTCGCCTCGACCGGAGTCTTCATCACGCCGATACTTTCGAGGCCGTCGATCGCTGAAGTCCCGACCGGTGCGTTCAGGGCCTCCGAAAGACCTACGTACCGATCAACTGCGTTATAGAAGGCTCGGCGGTCAGGATCGGCGAGCAACGCGGTGCCCGTCGCTTTTAGTTCTCGCACAACCTGAGATAGGCCCGCCGCTTCATCCGGCCGCAGAGTTAGATACGAGAATATGAACGTAAGAGCGGACCCGGGCCAAAGGACGAGGCTAAGGACCCCGTTCAAAAACACGCTAGCGGAACTCTCGGCCGGGTGGGCGCTGACGTAGTAGACACCGAAGGGGGTGCCTATCGCGAAGTAAATAATTGTAAGCTCAAGCAAGTGCACGTAATGAATGACGGAACAACTTTCGTCGGTTCGTCGTAATCCAACCTACCGAACGATCCTCGGAAGATAGTTACATTATTACAGTACAAGCGGGTACAAGGGAATGTCAGAGAAAACTCATATTAAGGTTATTAAACGGGACGATGCCGCGAAAAGACCGGGAAAGCCGCCGCGCAAGGACCCGAATAAACTTGCCGCGAGAGAGCTGGTCGCGACGGTCACTGGATGGGTCCGGGACGTAAAAGAGAAGAAAGCGGCGGACACGAGATCGGCTATCGATCGGCTCTTTAAGGGTCCCTCACCGAGCGAATCATAAACTGAAAGCAGCTGAACGCCGATGCGGCCCATTTTCGGGCCGCATTTTTGTTTGAATATTTGAGTTGCCTCTCTGAAAGCTTCGTTGTTATCCTAATCGTCAATTTCAGCAGTAACACAATTCGATGAGTAAAAAGGTTGCGATCGTGACCGGGGCGAGCAGCGGCATCGGCCGGGCTACCGCGAAGATATTTGCAGACAATGGCTTTACCGTCGTTGCGGTCGGCCGTAATGAGAAGGAATTGGAAGCCGTCGCTAGCGATGCGGGGGAGCGGATAAAAGTGCAGCTCGCCGACGTGACGGAATTGACCCAGCTCGATCGCGTGGTTAATGAAACTGCGGATGCGTTGGGCCGCATCGACTGCCTCGTCAACGCTGCCGGGATCATAATGAACGGAACGATCGAGACGACGGCACTCGATGACTGGGACAAGATGCTCAATATTAACCTGCGTTCGGTGTTTGCATTGTCGCAGAAGTGTGTCCCGCATCTCGCAGCGACAAAGGGGAATATCGTCAACGTTTCCAGCGTGACCGGGACGCGGGCGTTCCCAGGCGTCTTGGCTTATTGCGTTTCGAAGGCGGGCATCGACCAGTTGACCCGGTGCTCGGCCCTGGAGCTTGCCCCGAAGGGAATTCGGGTTAATGCGGTGAACCCCGGCGTGGTCGTCACGAACATTCACAAACGCGGAGGAATGGACGAGGAGGCATACGAAGCGTTCCTCCAGAATTCGCAAAATACACATCCGATCGGACGTCCGGGAACTGCTGAAGAGGTCGGTGAGTTGATCCATTATCTGGCTTCTGACAAGGCCGGATGGATCACCGGTGCGACGTACGCCATTGACGGCGGTCGAGCGCAAACCTGCGCCAGATAGAGAATGCGCGTTCAACTGCTGCCAAGCACGATAGACGAAGACGGCCGGGCATCGGCACGCCAGCACCTGCTGTCGATGATCATTGACGACACGATCGCGATCGACGCAGGGAGCCTCGCATTTTCGTGCTCGGATAGGCAGCGAGACCAAATTCGCGACATCATTCTCACGCACACGCACCTCGATCACATTGCGGGCTTACCTATGTTCGTTGACGATCTGTTCGCGTCGCTCGAGCGGCCGGTTTGCATTCACGCGACGTCGGAGATGATCGAGATCCTTGAGCGAGATCTTTTTAATTGGGAGATCTATCCCCGGTTCTCCGAGTTGTCGAATGAGAAAGGGAAGGTGCTCGAATATCAGCCCTTCGAACGCGGAGCGAACTTCGCGGTTGGCCAATATTCAATAACGAGCGTTGCCGTTAATCATCAGGTTGCAGCCTGCGGTTATATCGTTTCGGACGGGAGCCAAAGTATCGGCATTACCGGCGACACTGCGAGCACCGATGAGTTCTGGAAGCTATGTAATGAACGAAGCGATCTCGCGGCGATATTCGTAGAATGTGCTTTTCCGGATGAGATGAGCCAGCTAGCCGGCGTTTCGTGTCACCTGACCCCTTCAGGACTGAAAGGCGAGCTCGCAAAACTCGACAACACTGATGTCCGGGTTTTGGTCATCAACATCAAACCTATGTATCGACAGACGGTTCTGCAGCAACTTGCGGAGTTCGACCGTGTGGAGGCGCTCGACGTCGGTAAGGTTTACGACTTCTGACCCTTCTGATGTTTTTCCCGTAGAAAATTGATCTTTTCGAAGGCTGTCTCGCGGAATTCACCGGGAAAGCCGTGAAGCGTTACGCGCGCATTCCCGAGCACCGTCTCGATACGAAACGTTCGCTCTTCGCGCGGAATGCCGGGCATTATCTCGGCTCGAAACGTGACGTGCATTTCGGGACGTGCCCAAACGAAATCAGGTTTTGCTCTCATTCGTCAGTTTGCGGTTCAACCTTGTGCTTCGAGCCGCGGCCAGCCGGGTGAATACGCTCCTCCGGCTTCTGGCTGCCCAATTTTCGCGAAGGCGGAGCCGTAGGCTTACGAATAGAATCGAACACCGGCATCTCCTTTTCACGCAATTTTTTCCGCTTCCGCATCGCTCCATTATAGCTCGTAAGTCGAGCGGGAATTGACTTTATCGGGAAAAATGCCGAGTATGATTGCGACAAGCCCTCTGGTCCCAGATCAGCTAACGAGAAAGATGCAGGCTTCGAGCTATTACATTATGGCGGTCGCGATCGCCGGGGTGTTCTTCTTCGTAGTTTGGGGCGTTCTGCACGATTACGGAGCGGAGACACCTTGGATAACGGCCGGTATCGGAGCGAGTATCGTTATCGTCGCCGCCGTCGTCATTCGTGAAGGATTTGCACGCCGGGGACGGAAGAGAATATTGATCCGACACGCAGCGGTCGCGGATCCGAGCGGAAAGCTGACCGTCGAGGTCAACGCCCACATTCTCGGTGAGATACAGAAACGATCCGACGCCGCGAATGTTCTCGACAAGCTCGCGGCGGCGCATCGCGAGGTGTTTGAACTCTGTGGTGAATATCTCGGCCGTGTGGAAGAGGACCTGAAAACCATACGAGCCAACTCACCGAGGCTTGAACCGATACTTCGTGGAAAGAAGAAAGCGTCGAAGATACATCGCTTTCATATGCTTCGCTGGGCGGAGCTCGAGGCGACGGAATTGACGCTGCGTTCGCAGAGTCACGGGGATGCCGCCGCGAGACTGTATTCCGCGGATCGCGCCCTGATGACCGTGCGAACGGCCTTGGCTGTTTATCCCGCCGAGCGAAAGCTTGTAGAATCAGAGATGCTGCTGAGCGAGATCGTCACGTCGCTCGGCGGGCACGCCGACGCAAAGCAACAGTGATCTCTCAACGCTGCCCAAAATGCAAAAGCAACCGTATCCGGCGCGGATACCGGCCTACGCCATTCTTTAGAAAGCTCGTGGGCTATTACAATCTACTCTGCGACAAATGCAATTGGGAGTTCAAGGGTTTTGCGGTACCGGGAACAGTTAGTCATCATTCGAAGCGTTCGAAAAAGGACGGCTCTGAAAAGCGCGCTCCATCCGCCTGAGTTGCTTGCGAGCGTCGTTATCCTACTTTTCGGTCTTGCCTTCAATTGCGTTGCTCAAACCCCGACTCCGACGCCCACGGCGGACGATGATTCCCTTGTTCACTACGGCGATGTGATCGACGTGGATTTTCTCGGCACGTTCGAGTACGACTGGCGCGGAACGCTCGAGCCGGACGGTAGTCTTAACGGCCTCGACGAACTTGCGGGTCCCATCCCCGCGATCTGCCGAGCCGAAACGGCGATCGCGGCGGATATCGAAAAAGCCTATGGAAAGATATTGCGCTCTCCCAATGTGAAGGTCCGCATTGTCGATCGTTCAGGACGGGCGGTCGTGAGACTCGATGGCGCGGTACGAACGCCGACCCGCTTTCGGCTGCAGAGAACGGTAAAGCTGCGGGAACTGATCGTGCTTTCCGGCGGCTTTACCGACGCGCTTAGCGGCGAGATAAAGATCCTTCGTCCCGGCGAGCTGAACTGCTCCGGCTCGCGGGACAACAGTCTTCAGGTCATAACCATCCAAATCACAGATCTGATCGCGGGCGTTGCGGGGGCGGACCCTGTTGTTCTGAGCGGAGATTCGGTCGAGGTCGTACGAGCAGACCCGGTTTATGTGATCGGAGCGGTCGCAAATCCGCGTCCAGTGGCGATGAAGCCCGATCTTACAGTTTCGCGGGCTGTCGCGAGCGCCGGCGGTTTGGCTAAGGACGCTGACGGCCGGGTGACCATCTTTAGGCGTCAAAATGGGGAAACTACTGCCATTGAAGGTGACCTTAGCCGCATAAAGCGGGGAGAAATGGTTGATACCGTCCTGATGCCTTTTGATATAATCGACGTGGCCGGTAAGGGAGCGCAAGCTCGTAAATTTCCGCCTATTGCGTCCAGCATCAACCAGCCCTCTGACAAACGCGAGCTACCGCTGCGTGTGGTCGATTAGGTTTACGCGCGGCGGTCCGGTAACAAACGAATTCATATGCCTAAACTCAGCAGAAGGACGATAGCTCTGCTCATACTCGCTCTCGTCACAATAATCATCGGTTCGCTCATTTACTACGAACAGATCTCCATCCTTTACGTGCTCGTAACGCTCGCGCTCGTGATCCTGCTTCTCGTGGTCGGATTCGCGGACCTCGAAGCGGTTAGCCGGCAGGACCTTGAAAAGCAGTAGATGAAATTTGTCCGCTCATTGATCGCGACGGTTCTTTTGACGGGTTTTACGACCGCGTGGGCCAGCCCGTCGATGAGCTTTGTCGCAGTGGGTGGTGCGAACGAATTTCAACATCTAAAGTGGAGACCGGCGCCCATCAAGCTTTCTTTGTCAGCGTCTCTATTCAAAACAAGTCCAAACATTAAGCCGGAAAGTGATATCGCGGGCGCGGTGAAAAGAGCCGCCGAAGCGTGGTCCTCCGTCGCGGAGGTTGAATTTCGTTTCGACCAAACTGAGAGGTCAGGCGTGAGTCCGGCCGGTGCGTCCGGTGACGGAGTGAATCTCATCACGATCGCGCCTTCGCCTGAAAACGTTCTGTTCTTCGCCCGCGACGCCCAAGCGTCGGCGGCGAAAACGCGTGTTTTCTACGATCGCAAAGGGCAGATAACTGAGGCCGATATTGCACTCAATCCGTTCCAACCCTTTTCGACCGACGGGACTTACGGGACATACGATCTGCAGACCGCTTTGACCCACGAGATCGGCCACCTCCTTGGACTGCGGCATTCCGAAGTTGCAGGATCGATAATGGCCGACAACATCGCAAAGAACAGCATCGCATACCAGCTGCCGGTGCTTTCGGAATCCGATGTCGCGGCGGTGCGCGAGATATATGGCGGGGAGACGGAGGATTGTTGTTCGAAGGTTTCCGGCGTGGTGACGCTCGCAGGCGGACGTGCGGCGAAGGGGCTCCGTGTTTGGGCGGAAGAAAGTGAGTCGGGACGCGTGACCGGTCAAAGTGTCACTTTGTCGGACGGCTCCTACGCCATCGGCGGATTGAACGGGGGAAGTTACAAACTCTACTGGAAGGCCGCGAAGGGCTCGGCCGCGGGTGAACTCGGCAGTGTTGATGTAGACAAACACGAGACGGCTTCGCTCGATGGACGCGTATCGATCGAGGCCGCGAAATTCTCTCTTGAGTTTATCGGTCTGGACGATCGCCTTGCCGAGTCCGCGATCGATGTCAGCAAACTGCGTGAATCGATCGTCAGCCTGGCCGGGAAAGATCTCGACGCGGTCTCGAAACTTACCGTCACGTCGCCATATCTGCATATCGACCCGGTTATCGACACGTCGGACGAGGTAGTTGACGGGCGGACTATGATCCGCTTCTATATCCAGGCCGACGCGAAGACGCCCGCCGGCGTGTATAGTCTTTTCGCATCATCTGCGACGGGGCAAAAAACTTCCCTCGTAGGCGTTCTGCGCGTTCGCTGACCGTTTTTCAAAGAAAGTCATTTTGCGATTTTGCGTTTCATAAACGCCTATGGATAATTGTGACTGTTCACCTCCCGGTGAACACAAAGATCCTGCCGTAAGGCGGTGATCGGAGGGCGGCGGTGTGGGAGACGTCGCCCTTTTCCTTTGCTTGACCAAAGCATCGAGAAGCGTAGAATCTAATTGTCTGATCATCTTAAATGGTAGATCCATTCGAGCGGGCAGTTTACATCACGGACAAGAATTGGCGAGCCGCACGTGTACCGAATTCACGGCGGCCTTATCTTTTGACTGAAAGATGAGAACGAAAGGGCCGGGCTGGTTCAAAAAGTGGATGTACAGCGGGAACGTTGCCGAGATCGAGGGTCCGGCCGCTCCCGAAGGACGGCATCACAGCCATCCGTGGTGGAAGGTGATGTGTCTCACCGGCGTCGATTACTTTTCGACCCTTGGTTATCAGCCCGGCATCGCATTTCTCGCGGCCGGAGCGTTGTCACCGGTCGCGACGCTCATTCTTGTCCTGCTCACGCTCTTCGGCGCACTTCCGATATACAGCATTGTTGCGAAGCAGAGTCCGCACGGTGAAGGTTCGATCGCGATGCTCGAGGCATTGCTTTCGCGTTGGAAGGGGAAGCTCTTCGTGCTTGTGCTGCTCGGCTTCGTCGCGACGGATTTTGTGATCACCATCACCTTGTCGGCTGCGGACGCGACGGCTCACGTCATCGAGAATCCTTTCGTTAAGGAAGCAATCCCGTGGCTCGACCATCCTATCCTTGTTACGCTCGCTTTGATCACAACGCTGGGCGCGATCTTCCTTAAAGGCTTCAAAGAAGCGATCGGCATCGCGGTCGTTCTCGTAGCGGTCTACCTAGTCTTGAACGTCGTGGTCGTTGGCCGAGGACTAATGGAAGTGGTCGCCCATCCGGAGCTTGTTTCGGACTGGCGATCTGCACTGATGTCGACGAAGTTCTCACTTGGCGGTTTCAATGTCGCCGGCTTCGCGGGTGTTGCGGTGCTCGCGGTGATGAGCTTCCCAAGGTTGGCGCTAGGACTTTCCGGTTTCGAGACGGGCGTTGCGGTGATGCCGCTTGTCGAACGGCCCAATCGTATTGGTAACACGCGAAAACTGCTTACGACCGCCGCACTCATAATGAGCTTCCTGCTTATCGGGTCGAGCTTTATGACGAGCGTGCTCATTCCGAGGGAAGCGTTTTGTCCAAGTATAGATTGCGGTTCGCCGATACCGCCGCATCCCGAGCCGCCCGCATTCTGTGCGTGCAGCGCCGACCAGACGGCCGGCAAGGTCGTCACTGACCTTGGTCCGGCGAATGGGCGCGCACTCGCTTACATCGCACACAAATACCTGGGCGAGATCTTCGGCACGATCTACGATCTCAGCACGATCCTGATCCTTTGGTTTGCGGGCGCGTCGGCGATGGCGGGCTTATTGAACATCGTTCCGCGATATTTGCCTCGTTACGGGATGGCGCCAGAGTGGTCGCGCGCGACGCGTCCTTTGGTGATCGTTTTCATAGCGATCTGTTTTACGGTCACCTGGCTTTTCGAGGCGAACGTCGACGCGCAGGGCGGCGCTTACGCGACAGGTGTATTGGTCTTAATGTCCTCCGCGGCCATCGCCGTGACCCTGTCCGCGCGTCGTTCACGAAGTAAATGGACTTGGGCTTTCTGGATCATCTCCGCGGTCTTTGCATACACGACGATCGCTAATATCTTTGAGCGGCCGGACGGCATCAAGATCGCGATGACGTTTATCTTCACGATCATCGCGGCATCGTTTATTTCGCGTGCGATGCGTTCGACCGAGATTCGCATCGATAAGATCGAGCTCGACCCCGCGGCCCAGGCCTTTATCGACGAAGTGAATGACGAAGGTGAGATCCGCATCGTGACGAACCGCCGCGAGACGGGCGATATGACCGAGTATCGCTTCAAAGAACACGAGAAGCGCGTCGACAATCACATCCCATCGAGTGACCCGGTACTTTTCTACGAAGTGGAGCCCGGAGATTCATCGGAATTCAAGGGCAAACTTTTTATTCGGGGCATTGATGTCGAGGGATACAAGGTCTTGCGAACGCAGGCACCGGCGGTGCCGAATGCGATCGCGGGATTCCTGCTTTACTTACGGGACAAGACTAATAAGATCCCGCACGTTTATTTCGGATGGAGCGAGGGGAATCCGCTCATCTATCTTGCGCGCTACATTCTCTTTGGTGAAGGCGACACCGCACCCGTTACGCGAGAGATCTTACGGCAAGCTGAGGACGATCCTGAGATGCGGCCAAATGTGCACGTCGGCGGTTAGCCCGCGGCGCCGTTGCCGTCCTTCATTCCGTCATAACACGTGCGGCAGAAAACGGGGCGGCCCTGTGAGGGATAAAAGGGAACCGTGGTCATCTCGTAGCACTTAGCACACTGTGCTTTGACCTCGATCTTGTGAGGTTTACCGGTCGCTTGAGCCATCTCGATGGCGGCCAGACGGCGATTCTTCGCACGCTTACAGTCCTTACAGCGTTTGGGTGGATTTACGAGAGCTTTTTCTTGATAAAAGGCCTGTTCACCGGCGGTCCAGACGAAGTTATCAGAGCAGTCGATGCAGAGGATCGTCAGGTCGGTAAACTCGTGTTCGGTTGTTTGGCCCGGCCGGCTCGCTACGCCCGCTTCCGCAAAATTGGCCTCTGACATTCTGACAGCTCCCCTTGATGACCCTGTTCAGCGGCACCGAACAGACTTGGTATATTAGTGCTATGAAGCACGCGTGACCCGCTATTCCAACGAGTCACATTTTGGGCAAGTAAATCGAAATTACAACTCTATGTTTTACGTGTCAAGCAAATGAGGGTTCTGGTCGTAGGCTCAGGCGGCCGTGAGCACGCCCTGTGTTATGCATTTAGGCGTCGCCCGCGCCTGAAGGAGCTGTTTTGCGCGAACGGCAACGCAGGCATCGCGCAGATCGCGACGTGTGTCGACATCGAGCCTGACGACGTCCACAGCCTCGTAGAATTTGCTGTTTCGAATGCGATCGATCTTACATTCGTTGGCGGCGAGACGCCTCTCGCTCTTGGGATCGTCGATGAGTTCGAAGCACGCGGACTTCGTATCATCGGTCCGAGACGTGCGGCTGCGCAGCTCGAGTCAAGCAAGGCGTTCGCAAAAGATTTCATGGCGCGACACGGCATTCCGACCTCCAAATACGTCACTGCTCATTCGCCCGACTTCGCACTGTTGGAACTTGAGAGCGGTGCTTTCGGCGGCGACGATATGCCTATCGTCGTTAAGGCCGACGGCCTCGCAGCCGGGAAAGGTGTTGTCGTCGCGGCCAACCGTGCCGAAGCCGAGACCGCGATCAAGGCGATGCCCGACACCGTGGGTTCCGCTGCTGCGTCGAAGATCGTGCTCGAGGAATGTCTCACGGGACCGGAAGTTTCTTTGCTTGCCTTCGTGAGCGGAGAGCAATTCGCGTTGATGCCGCCGGTTCGCGATCACAAGCGGATCGGTGACGGTGATACCGGGCCGAACACCGGCGGAATGGGTGCGATCACAGATGCATCGTTGCTCCCGCAGGACAAGCTCGACGAGATCGTGCAGACGATCATTCGCCCAACGCTTCACGGCTGCGTTAAGGAAGCGATGTCATTTCACGGGATCCTTTTCGTCGGGCTGATGATGACCGCGGCCGGGCCGAAGGTGCTCGAATACAACGTGCGATTTGGTGATCCGGAGACGCAAGCGATAATGGTCCGTCTCGAATCAGACATCGTGGACATCTGCGATGCGATGCTCGCCGGAACCCTTGATTCCCTCGACATCAAATGGAGCGGGGGCAGTTCAGCTTGCATCGTTCTTGCTTCGGAAGGGTATTCGGGCAAACCACGGGTCGGAGACGCGATCTCCGGTCTCGACGCGATCCCATCAGACGTTATGGCGTTTCACGCCGGCACGATCTCATTACAAGGAACTTTTCACACCGCCGGCGGACGTGTCTTGGGGGTGACCGCGACGGGAAGCGATCTCAACTCCGCGCGCTCATCCGCTTACGCGGCAGTCGACAAGATCCGCTGGCCGGGAATGCAGTATCGAAGAGATATCGGACGTTAATAACCTCGTAGCGAATCGATATAGCCCGCGAAGTTTCGTTTCATCTCATCCAGCGAATCGCCGCCGAACTTCTCGCGCATTTCATTCGCGAGAACAGCAGCAAGCATCGCTTCGCCAATGACACCGGCGGCGGGCACGGCGGTGATGTCGGAGCGTTCGAACGCCGCGTCAGATGCTTGTTTTGTTTCGATATCGATCGAGCGAAGGGGTTTGCGAAGCGTTGAGATGGGCTTCATATAACCGCGAACGCGGAGTTCCTCGCCGTTGGTTATCCCGCCTTCGAGCCCGCCGGCTCGATTTGAGCTGCGTGAGAAACTTGCGCCGTCGTGCGATATCTCATCGTGCACTTCGGAGCCTCTTTTCGCAGCGTTTGTCACTGCCGCACCGATCTCAACAGCCTTCACTGCGTGTATGGACATCATCGCACGTGCGATGCGGCCGTCTAGTTTGTCTTCCCAAGACGTGTGCGAACCGAGACCGACCGGCACACCGCTGACGACGACCTCGAAGACGCCTCCTAGCGTGTCACCGTCGTCTTTTGCCTTGTCGATTGCCGCGATCATTCGCGATTGGGCGTCGTCATCGGCACAGTTCAAAGGCGAGTCAGGCTTGATGCCGGTGATCTCGTCCCAAGTTTTTTCTAGAGCGATCTCAGGAATGCCGCCAAGTTGTATTACGTGACTTCTTATTTCGATACCGAACGTTTCGAGAAGTTGTTTCGCGATCGCACCGCACGCGACCCGAGCTGCTGTCTCACGAGCTGAAGCTCGCTCGAGAATGTCGCGCAAATCACGCGCGCCGAATTTTTGCCCCCCGGGCAGATCTGCATGACCAGGCCGCGGGCGAGTGAGTTTGCGTGGATTCGCCGGCTCTCGCTCGATCGCCGTCACGGACATCACGTCCTGCCAGTGAACAAAATCTTTGTTCTCGATCGTTAGAGCGATGGGCGAGCCGATGGTCTTTCCGTGACGAACGCCGGACAGGATGTCGACCCTATCCTTCTCGATCTTCATACGTCCGCCGCGGCCGTAGCCTTGCTGCCGTCGCCAGAGTTCGTGATCGATCTTTGCGACGTCGATCCCGACGCCGGCGGGCATACCTTCGACGATCGCGACGAGCGCTTTGCCGTGAGATTCGCCAGCCGTTGTGAAGCGGAAATACATTGAAAGAATCTTAACGCAAAGTCGCAAAGACGCTAAGGAACTGATTTTGCGTCTTTCATACTATGCGTCTTAGCGCCGGAAACCCGTCTGCGGAATACGATCAACGCGATACTCCCGATGATGAGCAGGCCGCCAAAGAACGTTTGCGGCGGGAGCTTTTCACCGATCGTGACCCAGCCTATGACGACCGCGAGCAGCGGCGTAACGAGTGAGATCATCATCGCCTTCGTCGACTCGACTTGTCTTAATAGCCAATAGTACAGCCAAAACGCGATCACGCTGCCGAAAGCCGCGAGGTAAACGACGCACCAGATCGCTCTAGCCGACCAGTTGTATTTGAACGGATCGCCCTCGGTGACGAGGCTGTAAACGATGATCGCCGGTAGCCCGCAGAGCATTTGGCAGAAGACGAGCGACACGGGGTGCAGACCGGCTGTCCTCGCTTTTACGAGTATCGACGATTGCGCAGCGGCATAGGCTCCGACGACGATCGCAACGCATCCTGCGAACGCCATCCAACTCTCGATCCGCAGTTGGTCCGCGAAGATTATCGCGACACCGACGACACCCGCGACGACGGCGACGATCTTCTGCGCCGTGAGGCGTTCATCTGGCAGAAAGAACCACGCCAGCACCAATCCGAATACGGGGATCATCGCTTGAAGCACAGCCGCGAGACCGGACGTGATGTATTGCTCCGCCCAAAACACTGCGCTGTAATTCAGCGAGAATTGCAGCACTCCGGTAAGCGCTATCAATTTCCACTGACTTGCGGTTTTCGGAAGTGGAATTTTCTGTACGCGGATGATCGCGAGCAGGATCAAGACCGACAACAAGAAACGGGCGGACGAGAACGCGATAGGCGGCAGATCGCCGAGACCGATCTTGATGACGATCCACGTCGTGCTCCAAATGAGAGCGAGGATCAGCCAGACGACGGCCTTGAGTGAGAGAAATTTAGGCATTCTCGTAAAAGCTCAAATGTGTTTCGCCTTGTTTGAGAACGCGCCATCGGCGCAGCTTTCCCACGCCCTCGGGCATTTGTTTCTTTGCGTGGTGTTCGGCCACGAGGATCCCATCGTGCGAAAGCATATCGCCCTTTGATCCGACGTCATCCATCACGATGCCGTAATCGGATTCGTATGGCGGATCGAAGAAGATGATGTCCCAAGGGCGCGGATGCTTGCGGCCTGTGAAATTTTCAGCCTCGAGATTCAGAACATCCGTACTATTCTCAGGCACGCCAAGTTTGTCGAGATTTTCTTCGATAAGTGCGCAGGCTTTTTTGGAGCGGTCGACGAACGTAACGAACGCCGCACCACGCGATAGCGCCTCGATCCCGACCGCACCCGTGCCGGCGCACAGATCGAGAAATCGTGTCTCGGAGTCGATTCTCGGTGCGAGGATATTGAATAGAGTTTCGCGAAGGCGATCGGAGGTCGGCCGTGTCTTTGCATCGGGCGGGCTTTTGAGCACGCGGCCGCGGTAAATGCCTGAAATGACCCGCATTTAACTGATTGTAAAGGCTGGAATTAAGCAGCGCAAAAATGAGCGCTTACCTCTAACCGACGTTTGCGAGTCCGACATTTTTGTCGGAACGGACACGCTTTACCATTGCAGCTGTTTCGGGCGAAGTTCGTCTTTTGGTGAGGTATTTTTCGGCGGCGTTTTTGGCGTCAATGAGAATTTCGAGATCACGTGCGATATTCGCGAGCTTAAAACCTTGGAGACCGGACTGACGCGTTCCAAGGATCTCGCCCTGTCCACGTATTTCGAGATCCTTCTCGGCGATCTTAAAACCATCCGACGTCTGCTCCATTATCCCTAGCCGTTCTTTCGCCACGGCGGTGCGCTTGTAGTCAGCGAGTAGAACGCAATAGCTTTGCTCGGAACCGCGACCTACGCGTCCGCGAAGTTGATGGAGCTGCGACAATCCGAAGCGTTCCGCGTGCTCGATAACCATCAACGAGGCATTCGGTACGTCGACGCCAACTTCGATCACGGTGGTTGAAACCAGAATGTCGATCTTGCCTGAAACAAAATCGGACATGATCGCTTCCTTCTCGTCCGCCTTCAGCTTGCCGTGCATCAGCCCGACGGCGAATTGCGGAAACACTTTCGTGCGAAGGTCGTCGTACATCTTCGTCGCGGCTTTAAGATCGACCTTGGCCGATTCATCGATCAGTGGGTAAACGACATACGCTTGCCGCCCGAGACGGACCTCGCGCTCGATACCGCGATAAACTCCGTGACGCTGGTCTTCGCCGCAGACGACGGTCTTGACAGGAGTGCGGCCGGGCGGCATTTCATCGATGATCGAAACGTCAAGGTCGCCATAAACCGTCATCGCCAAACTTCGCGGGATCGGCGTCGCGGTCATCACGAGAATGTCCGGGTTGTTACCGGCGGCCTTCAATTGGGCACGCTGCATCACGCCGAAGCGATGTTGTTCGTCGATCACGACAAGGCCAAGACGGTCGAACTTTACATCATTCTGAATGATCGCGTGGGTGCCGATCACGGCGTGGGCATCCCCAGTTGCTACCGCCTGCTGCGTTTTCTTTTTTGCGGCGGTCTTCCGACTGCCAGTTAGAAGGGCGATCTCGTAGCCAGTGCCCTCAAAGATTCGCGTCGCGTTTCGAAAATGCTGCTCAGCCAGGATCTCAGTGGGTGCCATCAACGCGGTTTGATATCCATTCTCCATTGCCGCGAACATCGCAAGAAACGCCACGATCGTCTTGCCGCTGCCGACATCGCCCTGGATAAGACGGTTCATCGGCGCATCGCTCTTTAGGTCCTCAAAGATCTCGCCGATGACGCGTTTCTGGGCGGTCGTAAGCGGAAAGGGAAGCAGGGCTTTCAACCGTTCCTTCGTCGAATCTGGTATTTCAATAACTGTTCCCTTTGGCTCCTTCTGTCGCTCGCCGCGAAGCAACTGCATCGCGAATGACAGCCAAAAGAACTCGTCAAAAATTAGCCGTTGCTGCGCGCGACTGCGAAACATTTCGTATTCGCCGATCCGAGCTCCCTCAGGTGGGAAGTGTATTTCCTTGATGGCTTGTATGGACGAAATGAGATCAAGCTCTCTGGTAAGCTCGCGAGGCAGGGGATCTTCGAGAACGTTCGCATCAAGGTTCGCGAGAACGCTGTGAATGATCTCGCGCAAACGTTTGGTCAGGAATGGTCCGAGTTTGCGATACACTGGCACACGACCGGTATGGACGGTAGCGAGCGTTGGATCGAGCTGGTCTTCTTCCGGCGTACTTATAGCAGGCGTTGAACGATCCACTCCCGCCGGAGGTTCTGACAGGATCTCGATCTCGTCAGGCTTATTGACCATCAGGACGTGCGTCTGTCGCTGCTTATCCCATTCCCAGCGGCCATGGGCCACGAAGCGCGTGCCGCGCGTAAAGCGAGTGGCGTACCACTCGACGATCTGATTGGCGTTGCGACCTGAGACGAACCATTTGACGACGACAGGCTTTACATTATTTGCTGCATTGGTGCCGCTGATCTCAAAGAGAAATAGCGGCGGGGCTTTTGGATGACGATTCTTGCCTACGCGCATACCACCAGAGACCTTTACAAAGATCTCGACCGCCGCCTCCATTTGATCGTCGAGACGATCGATCGTGAGAAAGTTCGAGCGGTCTTCGTAGCGTGCGGGGAAGTAGTTGAGCAGATCGCCGACCGTTACGTCTTCGACATTGGTTCGCTCTGAGATCGGAGCAAGGGCGGTTGCGAGCTTTCGTGACATCGCGAGTGAAAGCTTTGCGATGCCGAATTTGTAAAGACTGATGACCGGCGTGTCGAGTGTGAGACTCACGCTTCCAGTGTAAACGGGTTGAAGTTCGTGTTGCGGTCGTAATGGTCTTCGTGCTCGACGCGTTTGAGGAAGCCGACGACCCAATATGTGATCGGAGTCGCGACGATCTCCCAGCCTACCTTTAGGAAGTAATTGCCGATCAGCACGCTGATGACCTGTTCGTTAGACCAGGTGCCAAGGAAAGCGAGCGGATAAAAGATCAAACTGTCGACCGCCTCGCCCGCGAAGGTCGAGCCGATGGTTCGTGTCCAAAGATATTTGCCCTTCGTCGCGATCTTCATTTTCGCGAGCACGAATGAATTCGCAAACTCGCCGGCCCAAAAGGCGATCAGCGACGCCGCGACGATCCGCCATGTTTGACCGAATATCAAGTTGACCGCGGCATTCTGTTCCGGAGCCATCGTCTTTGCGGCAGGCAGCGACGTGACCGCAAACGACATCACAGAAGCGAAGATCAACGCGCCGAATCCGGCCCAGATCACGCGGCGTGAACGCGCGTAACCGTAAACTTCTGTTAGGATGTCGCCGAACAAATAACTGAGTGGGAAGAACAGGACGCCTGTCCCATAAATATACTCACCGTAAAACACAAGGTTGACGGACGAGACCTTATGAACGCCGATGAGATTCGAGCAGAGCAGTACCGTCACGAAGGCGGCCATTATCAGGTCGAAGTATTTGTGTCGAGGGCGTTCGGTCACGGGTTCTGATGCGAATTGTAGCAAAAAGAAAGCGGCCCGCGATGTGCGGGCCGCCCTTGTTCAATAGCGATCGAATAAATGAGTACTTAGCCGAGACCGTTAACGTGTTTGGTGAGACGCGATTTATATCTCGCGGCAGTGTTCCTGTGAATGAGTCCTTTGTTGACCGCTTTGTCGATCAAGGACACGGTGGGCGTGAGAAGCTCGCTGCTTCCTGATTTGTCGCTACCGGCGACAGCGGTGCGCAACTTCTTGATGGAAGTACGCAATTTGCTGCGGTTACTGCGGTTGATCTCGTTTCGCTTCGCGTTCTGACGAACGCGTTTTTCTGCTGATTTATGATTAGCCATTAATAATTCCTCTCGATCAGTAACAAGGAAAACCTAGAGTTTAGCCCCTGAATACGGGGTTGTCAAGCCGTGCGCTACCGGTCGAGTCGGGCGGCGAAAGTGTGCATCAGGTCGACGAAAAGCGTGATTATCGGCGGGTAAAGAATGAATTCCGGCTTGATGGTGGTTGCAAAGACATTCGGCATCAGATCCGGGGCGAAATTCCACTCCCAGCCGATAAGCAGGCCGATGCCGAGGCAGCCGAGAAAGCCTCCAGCCAGCATAATTCCGGCCGTAAAACGCGTGTACGGTTTTTCTTTCCTTTCGCCGTCGTCGAGGATCGAGTCGTGGATATTGTCGCTGAACTCGGTGTATCGTTCGAACCCATCGCGGATGCGGCCGATCAGATGTATTAGGCCGACTGCGAAAAGAGCGACGATCAGGATCTTTCCGATCACCGCGGACTCGGCGAATATCTTTGGCTTGAGTGCGGTAACGACCAGCGCCGACGCGAGCAATCCAACAAGCGGATAGATGACTTTCTGGAACGCCATCGACTCACGGCGCTCTTCCTCGATCATCTTGTCGATGATGTCGTTGTAGCGCTTCTCGTAAACCATCTGCCGCCACCGGCGTGCGTGACGATTCTCCGAGCCGAAAACAGAGTCACTGCCGTTCATACTGGCGGTGACCTCCATCAAACGCTTGTCGTATTTCGAGCGCTCGCGTGCGTTGCCGAGAATTTCGTAGGCCTCGGCGATCGCAGCAAACTTAAGCGCGGTTTCCTCGGAACCGTTGTTTTTGTCGGGATGGAGCTTGCGGGCGAGACGACGGTACGCCGATTTTATGTCGGCACTCGACGCCTCCTGCGACACACTGAGAATGTCGTAGTAATTAACCATCGCAAGCGAGTCTGGGAGACTGGCGAAACCTGCACACGGCGAGGGAACCTATCGCCGTTAAACGTGATTATAACATACGTTACACTGCGGTTTTTATTGATCCAGATCGTCGATCTGAAGACTGATCGGGAACGCACCGGCGGTTTTCACGGCATCGACCACGCGGGCAACATCGCCGTAATTCAGCGTCCTCGGAGCCTTGATGAAGACCGTCCGCCCGATCCTATCCGCCGTCGGCCGCTGAGGGTCATCGGCAAAAGATTCCGACACGTCGCCCTTGCGGATACGTTCAGCGAATACGCTTTGCAGCGTTTCGGTGAGATGCGAAGTGTCGGCCGTCGTGCCCGCGTCGTCCTTGTTTAGTTGCATCATTCCGCTTTTCGCGATGGTGACTATCAAGGTCATTGGATTGACGTGAGGGATGACATAGTCGTCATTGCGTTCCGCAGGCACGCGCGCACGAAAGGCACTCGGTTTGAGCGGTGCGACGGTCATAAAGATGATCAGCAGTACCAGGAGAACGTCGATGAGTGGAGTGACGTTGATGGCGGGTTTATTCATTTCGCAGGCCTCCTGTGGAGTTAGACACCGCCCTTTTGATTTTTGTTCCCGGTGGACGAAGAACCCATCCGCTGACGCAGGTGGTTCCGTCTATAGGTGACCGTTCATCGCTGCGAGCAGAGCACGGGCTTTGATGAGGGTTTCGTCCCATTCCGCCTCCGGTTCGCTGTCGATCGTGATGCCACCGCCTACATTGAAGGTCGCGACGTTGTCGCGGATGGTCATCGTTCTGATCGCGACAGAGAGATCAAGCGTTTCGGCGAAACCAAAGCGATCCTCCGGAATGTAATATCCGATCGCACCCATCGACAGACCGCGGGGTGCGGTTTCGATCTCGTCGATGATCCGCATGGTGCTTATCTTCGGCGCACCTGTGATCGAACCGCACGGAAAAACCGCACGTAATATGTCCGCTATGCTTGCATCATTTCTCAGCTCTCCCGAAATCGTCGACACAAGATGAAAGAACGTCGGATGTTCCTCGAGGTCGCAGAGCTTCTCGACGCGGACGCTGCCGAATTCGCACACGCGGCCGAGATCGTTGCGAAGCAGGTCGACGATCATCGTGTTCTCGGCGAAGTCCTTGCGGCTGGTAAGAAGTTCGGTTTCGAGTCGCGCGTCCTCGTCTGGCGTGATGCCTCGCGGCCGGGTGCCTTTGATGGGTGACGTAGTGATCCGGTTTTTCGCCACGCTGAAGAATCTCTCCGGCGAGGCCGATACGACCGTCGAATTCTCGCGCTCGATAAAGGCAGAAAACGGCGGCCGATGATCGCGCCGAAGTCTCGCAAAGATACTTTGCGGCGTCACGCGTTCGTCGAGCCGAGCCGTTAGTTGATGCGTGAGATTCGTTTGATAAGTATCGCCGCAGCGGATGCGTTCCTGGATCGACGCGACGGCCTGAAGATATTCCGAACGCGAAAAGTTCGAGTTCACTTCGACCGGCGGGGGCTCGACGGAAACAAACGGAACGGCCTCACGGATCCGATCTTGGATCGCGTCAAACTGGCCCTCATCGCCGACGATCCGAGTCGTCGCGTTGCGATAATCGTGGACCACCAACGCCGGAAATCGCGCGATATAGGCGTCGGGTTCATCGCGACGTTCGTGCCGCGTAGCCATACCGAGCAGCTTGCGGCCGAGATCGTAGGAGAGCGTGAAGATCACTGCCTCATCACCCTCGTGTGCCTTTTCAAACTCAGCTAAAACCTGTTCGCCTGACGGGTCGCTTATCTCTTGAGCTTCGATCGGTAGAATGCCGGCGATCAGCAGGTGCGAATCGAGATACCCGACGCCGCAACTGTCGAGAATTGCGACGGGCTCGCTTCTCGCGAGTGTGAGCAGTTTGCCAACAAGCTCGTCGGCAGAGATGTCGAGGGAACGCACTGTGGCCGATTCTAGCACGGGCGAAACACTCGCCTCCTTCTGTGTTTTCGCGTAAGATGTTGCGAAAGCAGACTAGATTATGTCCACCCCTGAAACACACGTCGATCGCCAATCGCTGATACGCGGGCTCGGTCTCGCCGCCGCGATCTCGGTGATCATCGGCAACGTCATCGGTACCGGTGTTTTCCTGAAGGCGCGTGTAATGACGTGCAATGTCGGTACGCCGGGATGGGTGATCGCGGCGTGGATAGCGGCGGGTTTTCTGTCGCTATCGGGCGCGTTGACGTACGCAGAACTAACCGCGATGCGTCCAGTGGCTGGAGCGCAGAACGTCTTTCTAAAAGAAACATACGGCAAGGTCGCAAGCTTTCTCTTTGGCTGGATGCAGATCTTGATCGCACGGCCGGGCTCGCAGGCGGCGGCCGCGGTGGCTTTTGCGATCGGGATGAACGATTTTCTCGATAACAAACTAGCCCAAACGTTGACGAGCCTCAATATCGCGGGAACAACGTTCGAGATCACGACACTGCAGGTCGTTGCGGTGATGGTCATTATGATCTTCACCACGCTCAACTGTGCGTCTGTAGCGTTCACGGGGCGGATCGCGACAGCTCTCACATTTGTGAAGATCGCGTTGATCCTGTTTGTCGGCATTGGAGCGTTCGTGCTCGTCAGCGGCGACTTCGTACATTTTTCGATGATGAATTCCGGCGGTACCTGCGAGGGAGTTGCGGACGCCGTGAAGGTCGGCTCGCCGTCCTACACGTTCCTTGGCGGATTTGCCGCAGCAATGCTGGGAGCGCTTTGGGGTTATGACGGCTGGGACAATCTTACGTTCGTCGCCGGCGAGGTGCGGGAGCCGGGTCGCAACATCCCGCTCGCGATCGTCGGAAGTATGTTCCTGATCATCGTTCTGTATTTGATCGCCCAAGTCGCTTACTTTTACGTGCTCGATCCGACGACCATCGCGTCGGTGTCAAAGAATTCGTCGGTAGCAAAGGTCGTCGTAAGTATGTTCTTTGGCGGCAACGCGGCGTCGATGGCAACGGGTGCTGCAGTGGCATTTTTTACCGTCGGCCTGATGTTATCGTCGCTTGGGACGCTGCACACTTCGATAATGGCCGCGGGCCGCATTCCGTATCGTATGGCGCGGGAGGGAATGTTCTTCCGCACGTTCGGCAATCTTTCGATCAGCCACGTGCCGGTCGCCTCGGTATTGTTGACGGGTGTCCTCGCGGCGGTACTCGCATTGATCGGTTCGTTCGATACCCTGACCGACTACGTCGTATTCGCGATGTGGATCTTTTACGCATTGATCACAGGCTCGATCTTTCTGTATCGCAAAAAATTTCCGCATCTGGAACGTCCTTACCGCGCGTGGGGCTATCCGGTGGTGCCCGTCATCTTTATTCTTGTCGCCTTTTGGCTGCTCTATCGCACAGTTATGGATTCGCCGAAGCAGGCCGTCACGGGTATCGTCCTCATCCTGATCGGATTGCCCTTCTATTACATTGTGTTTAAGAAAAACGCCATTGCGGATGAGGAGGCCGTGGACTAGTGGGAAACCTGGACAGGCGCAGTGGTCAAGAGCGACGTTCATCAAACCGGTTTCCGGTCGATGTCGAGATCGAGTGGCAGTCTGCACGCGGACGGGAAACCGGCGCCATCAGCGATGTCAGCCTGGACGGTTGTTTCGTTCTTTGCTCGGGAGACGTCGTCGAGGGCGAACCGGTAAAGATCTATATTCCTCTCGCTGACGGGATGAAAGTGGAATTCCAGGGCCACGTGGCGAACTTTGTTTATGAGATCGGTTTTGGTGTTAAATTCGCGCCGTTGTCATCAGCACAGCGTGAGCTGCTCTCTAAACTCGTTCACAAGCCCTAGACCGCTTCGGCAAGTCTCGCCAATGCCTCACGGGCAACCTCGCGGTCGTCAAAGTGGAATTTGTCGGGTCCAACGATCTGGTAAGTTTCGTGTCCCTTGCCCGCAATGATGATGACGTCGTCTTTTTTCGCGATCGAGACCGCACGCTTTATCGCTTCGCGGCGATCGGGAATGACTTCGTAATTCTTATCCTTTAACCCAACCTCGATCTCGGAAATGATCTTCAGCGGGTCCTCCTTTCGGGGATTGTCGGATGTGACGATCACAACGTCGCTGAAGCGCCCGGCGATCTCGCCCATCGGTGCACGCTTCGACTTGTCGCGGTCGCCGCCGCAGCCAAAGACCGTAATGATGCGGCCCTTCGCAAGGTCGCGAGCAGTTTCGAGCGTGTTCAGAAGCGCGTCGTCCGTATGTGCGTAGTCGACGATCACCGCGAAATCTGCATCGTGGGCCACGCGTTCGAAACGCCCTGGCGCGCCGATGCAGGTCGAGAGCCCTTTTCTTATCGCTTCGATCGGAAAGCCTAACTCGAAAGCCGCGGCCGTGGCCGAAAGCATGTTGTAAACGTGAGGACGGCCGACGAGAGGGGAAGTTATGTCGAATGTCCCATTCGGCGTCTGAAGCGTGAAGTTTGTGCCGTTGACAAGAGAAACGTCGATATCGGCAGCTGTGAATGTTGCGTTCGCGCCATCCGCTGACGCCGGCGGTTGCGCCTGAAGTGATGTCGTTATGACTCGCTGGCCAGACTCCGTGAGATCTTGGGCAAGTTTCTTTCCCCATTCGTCGTCGATGTTGATTATCGACCTGGCGGGTCGTTCACCGAGGCTGCCATCGAAGAGCTTCTTCTTCGCGGCGAAGTAATTCTCCATCGAGCCGTGATAATCGAGATGATCACGCGTGAGATTCGTGAAGATCGCGATCTTGAAATGCAAACCGTCGCACCGGTGCAGGTCGATCGCCTGCGACGAAGCCTCCATCACACTGACAGTGCACCCGGCATCGACCGCTTCGCGCAGGAACTTGTTCGTGTCCGATGCCTCGGGTGTCGTGCGAACGGCCTCTTCGCTCTCGTCGCCGATGCGGTATTCGACGGTCGTGAGCATCGCCGGTTTCTTGCCCGCCGCCTCGGCCAGTGCAAAGCAAAGATACGTCGTCGTCGTTTTGCCGTTAGTCCCCGTGATCCCAATGAGTTCGAGCTGTTTTGAAGGATCACCGTAAACAGCTGCCGCAGCTCGAGCGAGAGCGGATCGTGCATCACTAACCTTGAGCCACGCCCCCGTAAATTCAACGGGTGCGTCGAATTCTGAGATGATACCGGCAGCTCCGCGTCGCAACACGTCGTCAATGAAGCGATGCCCATCGGTCGTCTCTCCCTTTATCGCAACGAAGAGCGTTCCCGCTCGCGCCGCACGCGAGTCGTGTGTGACGTCGCGCACATCAGCCGAACCATCGCCCGAAAGCTCGGCTCCGATCGCATTCGCTATCTCTGAAATGTCCTTATTTGGGCTGCTCAAAACGGTATTTGCGGCCAGACACGGCAATTATACGATACGCTCTATTTTTGCACGAACAATAGTCCCTGGATTTCGTATCTACCAACAGCAAGCGGAGGTTTGTGGCGTGAACATCATAAAATTCATACTCGGTGCACTCGGTGTCATTTTTGGCGTTCTGGTTATCCTCTGGATTCTCGGATTCCTCTGGTCGATCGTCTGGTACCTCATCGTTTTCGGCATTGTCGGTGCCCTCGGCTACGGAGCGTATTCGCTCTTTAAGAAGGCGGAGGCTAAGGCGCTCGGTTACGAGAAACCTAATAATCTGGGTGGCGCGGATATCAATATGAGCTGGGACGAGTACGACAAGAAGTACCTACATAAATAGACTTCGCGGTACGGTATTCGCTAAAGTCTATGTAGCGTGCCGAGGTGGCGAAATTGGCAGACGCACTAGACTTAGGATCTAGCGCCGCGAGGCGTGCAGGTTCGATTCCTGTCCTCGGCACCATAAAAACAGTTGTCAGTGGTCGGTGGTTAGTTGTCAGCAACGGCCGCCGATCTTTTCTTTACTGACCACCGACCACTGGCCACTGGCCACGGCCGCTGTTATCCTTTTTTAGATGAAAAGTGAGCTTAAGGAAGTCTCCCCGACACAAAAAGAGCTAAAGATCGAGATCGATGCCGCGACTTTGAAGGATGCGTATGGCCGCGTCAGTAAGAAGTACGCGCAGCGTGCGAATGTGCCTGGTTTTCGCAAAGGCTACGCACCGGTCGACGTTGTTCGCTTGAGATTTAAGGAAGAGATCAAGGGCGATGTGTTGCAAGAAGTGGTGCCGCCCGCAGTGACGTCCGCGATCGATGAACACGAGCTTCATCCGCTCGCGGAACCGCACCTGCATCTCGACGATCACGAGAATGTCGTCGTCAACGGATCACAGTCACTAAATGTGCACGCTCACGTCGAAGTGATGCCAGAGATCCCGACGCCGGATTACAAAGGCATCGAGATCACACGCCGTGTAAAGCCGGTCGAAGACAAAGAGATCGATGAGCTCATAAATGAGCGGCTTCAGCGTGAAGCTGCCTTCGTCCCCGCAGACGAGCGTGCCTCGAAAATGGGTGACACCGTGATCGCCGATCTCGAAGGCCGTTTCGACGATCAGCCGGACGCCGATCCGATCGTCGCCAATGACCTAGAAGTAAAACTTGCTGACGACGTCATCGAGCGCGCATTCGTCGAGAACCTGGTGGGTGTCAAAGAAGACGATGAGAAGCAGTTCACCGTCGAATATCCAGCCGAATCCGCGTCCGCGGCTTTGGCAGGGAAGACAGTTCATTACACAGCAAAGATCAAATCCGTCGGTACGACCGAGGTGCCGGCAGTAGACGACGCGTGGGCGCAAAGCCTGGACGATGGTTACGAATCGCTCGCCGATCTTAAGAAGCGGCTTCGTGCTGATCTCGAGAAAGTTTCACAAGCGGAGGCCGAGGCTCGCGTCGGGAACGAGGCGATCGCGCAGACGATCGAGCGGAACACGTTCGAGATACCGAACGTCCTTATAGAGAACCAAACCCGCGGGCTGCTAAATAATTTCATTCGGAACCTGCAGCAGCAGGGCATCGATCCGAACCAGATCAACGAAGCCGTCGTACAAACGATGTACGCGAATATGCGCGGACAGGCTGAGCGTGACGTTCGCGGAGCTTTGTTATTGGATAAGATCGCGGAAGCGGAGAAAGTCACTATCGAAGACAGCGATGTCGAGGCCGAGATACAGAAAATGGCTGACCATTATCGCGTCACACCTGAGGAGGTTCGCGAGTCGCTCGAAAAACAGGGTGGTGGGGCAGACACCATTCGACGGGAGCTGAAAACGAAGAAGACCGTCGAGGCAGTCGTTGCGGCGGCGAAGATCACGGATGGCGAGTGGATCGACGAATCTGCACAGCCCGCGGAGATAACCGCCGAGAAAAAGAAGCCGAAAAAAGCCCCGGCTGAGAAGAAAGCGGCGAAAAAAGAATAGCTTGATTTCCGGCGAGAAAGTTGTAAAATCTTCAGCGATATGGCAATCGCCATATTTTCAACAACTTATCTCGGCACAATTCAAGTTTTACCTAACAGTTTGACAGCATAAGCATATGGCACTAGTTCCAATGGTGGTCGAGCAGACCTCGCGCGGTGAGCGGGCGTTCGACATTTATTCGAGACTTCTTAAGGACAGCATCATCTTCATCGGCACGCCGATCGACGATCAGATCGCGAATCTCATCGTCGCTCAATTGCTGTTTCTCGAAGCCGAGGATCCCGAGCGCGACATCAATCTCTACATCAATTCCCCAGGCGGTTCGATCACCGCAGGCATGGCCATCTATGACACGATGCAGTTCATCAAGAATGATGTAACGACGATCTGTGTCGGGCAGGCCGCCTCGATGGGAGCACTGTTATTGACCGCCGGCGCACCGAAAAAGCGGTTTGCTCTGCCGCATGCACGTGTCCTGATCCATCAGCCTTCCGGGGGAGCATCAGGGCAGGCGACGGACGTTCGCCTAATGGCCGAGGAGATCATCCGAATGCGTACGCTGACCTCGCAAATAATCGCGAACCACAGCGGGCAGTCGTTTGAACAGGTAGAAAAGGATGTCGAACGCGATCGTATCCTTACGCCGATCCAGGCTAAAGAATACGGCCTTATCGACGAGGTCATCGAGCATCGCGAGAAGTAGTTTATGAGCCAGTTCCGCCGTCCTGAAGAATTACTCACCTGTTCGTTCTGCGGTAAATCGCAGAATGACGTTCGCAAATTGATCGCCGGGCCCGGGGTTTACATTTGCAACGAGTGCATCGACATCTGCAACGAGATCATCAACGATGACGAGCAGACGGCGACAACTGCGACCCGCGCGAGCTTGCCGAAGCCGGCTGAGATAAAGGCATTTCTCGACGAATATGTGATCGGTCAGGAGGAGTCGAAGAAGCGCCTTTCGGTTGCGGTCTACCAGCACTATAAACGTCTCGAGCTTTCTAAACGCAAAGGCGAGGTCGAATTACAAAAGTCGAACATCCTCCTCATTGGCCCGACCGGCACCGGCAAGACGCTGCTCGCTCAAACGCTTGCGCGTCAATTGAGCGTTCCGTTCTGCATCGTCGATGCGACGAGTCTAACCGAGGCCGGATACGTCGGCGAGGATGTCGAGAACATTCTGCTTCGTCTGGTACAGGCCGCGGGCGGCGATCTCGAAAAGGCGCAGCAGGGAATTATCTACATCGACGAGATCGACAAGATCTGCCGAAAGGACGACAATCCGTCGATCACCCGTGACGTGTCTGGCGAAGGCGTTCAGCAGGCGTTATTGAAAATTCTAGAAGGCACGGTGGCGAACATTCCGGCGGGCGGCGGCCGCAAGCATCCGCAGCAGGATTTTCAGCAGCTCGATACATCGAACATTCTTTTCATCTGCGGCGGGGCGTTCATTGGGTTGGAGAAGGTGGTTGAGAAACGCTTTCGCAACAAATCGCTTGGGTTCCAGGCCGACGTTAAAACGAACAAAGAGCGTCACGTCCAGTCGATCAAAAATCTCGAGCCCGAGGACCTCATCCACTACGGCCTCATTCCCGAATTCGTGGGACGCCTGCCTGTCATCGGCACGCTCGACGAGCTTGATGAGGCCGCACTCGTCACGATCCTGACCGAGCCTAAGAACGCGCTCGTCAAGCAGTATCAGAAGAAGTTCGAGTTCGACAACATCAATCTAAAATTCACCGACGGCGCCGTCCAGGCGATCGCCCACGAAGCGCACAAACGCAAAGTCGGTGCCCGCGGGCTGATGATGATCCTCGAGGAGATCCTTCTCGAATCGATGTACGTCCTCCCCAGCGAGCGAAAGGTCACCGAGATCGTTCTCACTAAGGAAATGATCGAGCGAAAGGCTCCCGTCTTCGAAGTGATGAGCCGCAACGAAGAAGCCGCTTAAGGGCGCAGGTCAGAACCGCCTTGCGTGAGCGGGCGGCCAGTTCGACAAAGAATAAGGCCTCGCCGATGTCGACGAGGCCTTTTCCATTTCAACGTCAGGCGTGGTTATTTACCGTTGTTGGTGTAAGAAACGCAATCGCCCTGGTTCTTGAAGGTCGAACCGTCGGCGCGGCGGTAGTTCGCAAAACCACCGTTCTTGCACTGGTCCTTGTTCGATGCCACGAGATACGGCTCGAAGTCGTACGTAGTGCTGTTGAATTGCACGAGATCCGTGTAAACGTTGTAGCTCGGATTATTGGAACCAATGTTGACGCCGAAGCCCACTGCGACCGCGTTCGGGCATGCGGTTGAAAGGCCGGAAACCGTGTAGAACGGTGGTCCGCCACCACCCGCAACGACCGTACACGTCCCGGAATCCGTGAATGAGCGCGACGACCAAAGCTGACCTGCCATCACATCCCAACTCTGCCAAACACCAGGGACGACGGGGCCCTGGGCCGTGTTCTCGTATGGCTCGAATACGAGCGTAGTGAAGCCAACGCAGGTCGTTCCGCTGACGCCGCCCAAACAAACGGGCAGCTGGTACGATGGATCGCCCGCCAGGAACGACGCACTCACCTGCTTCGTCGAGTAGCTTAGGCTCATGACGCTCGATAGAGGTACGTTCGGTCCGGTATGCATGTACTGAGCCTTCGCGGTGGTGCTCGGATCAGTTGTGAGCTGAAGCGCTCCGATGCCTCCCGGAGCGGAGGCGTCGACAACACTTTCCAGCACATTGGGATCCTAAGCTTAGAATTCCACGTGGACAAGTTGTCGC
>JADMIO011204642.1_pt1 | contig 48295 bp, 47 predicted proteins | sample 8958161 | NCBI WGS metagenome assembly JADMIO01 (sample SAMN16585339, study PRJNA669376) | soil metagenome | isolation source: Crop rotation soil | place: USA: Cullars Rotation, Alabama | collected 2011
CGCGACAACTTGTCCACGTGGAATTCTAAGCTTAGGATCCCAATGTGCTGGAAAGAATTAAAAATTAGCACGACTTTGTAAACAAAAGAGAAAAAAGGAAGCACCACTTGGACTATTCAAAAACATTTAGTTTCAACTATATCTCTCGCTTATAAGAAAACAAATACTACTTCAAAGTAACTAAAACTGATTGAATATACAATCTATCTGCATCAAATGTGGAAAATCCATATAACCTGAAGATGATCAGGACTCAACATCATGGTGGATGTCTTATGCTTGTCATCAAGCTCTACCCACCAAGAATGTGCACCACCAACACCTGACAAGAATTTTTCCAAATTGTTGCACCAACACATATAATTCATATAAAATTATTAATATTTCTGTATAAACATCTAGTAAATAATTATTGATTGAATCATGTTTATTGCATTATATATGCATTGATATCAGCCACTACAAAAATACGAAGCACATGAAACAAAAGCGGCTTTAGTATGATAAACAAATATACCGTTATAGGAGTTGGACAATTTGCACAAATTCCTACACTTTAAGAATTTAAAAATATACACAGCTTTTTACAAACAAGAAAGAGTCCCATACGGTCTTTCAGTACAGCGTTTATTTCTTTACTACTCCTTCTGGGATTTGACGATGAGGCAAGTCGGTCGCTATCGAAAGAACCATGCATATCGGGTTTGCTCTTATGTTCAAGCGCTTCGGTATCAGAGCTGGTGCGATCGTTTAAAAAGGACTTGTCTGAATCAGCGCGACTTACGGTTTCCGCTTGCTCCGTCACCAAAGGAAAAGGGGTAGCCTTCAGACTGGTATTACCCATGCTATTTCTAGGACTGCGATATTGAATATCGCGTGGTGCCGGTTGCAATGCAAACAAGGGATAGCTGGCTAAGGCAAAGAGCGTCAGTTCGATATAAAATGAAACAGCGCAAGTTCCAGCATTTACAGCCGCTGCCCAGAGGGCATGTGCAGCACCACTTAGTGCATACATTGATCTGTCGGAACCCGCTGTATAAAATAAAGATTCTAAGCATACTCATTTCTTAACAAATGGAAATCAACATTCCATCTTTGTTTATATCATATGTGAAGAGTATTATAGGTTTATAAAATTACACATGGCACCTTCAAACGATCGACCATATTTTGCATATATCGCGACCTTTACGAAAGACTTACATTTCTTCCCAATTACAAAGCCTTTTTGAGATATTTCTGTTAATTCTTCCACATATACATTTTAGAAATTTAAACACATTCGTTTCGGTCTACCCCCCTTGTTCTCTCTACCCCCTTGTTCTCTCAGGAAAAACAAAATCCCGATCCAAATTGTATGATGGCATAAAGGCAATGATATCGCATAGCAAATTCAGAATGTTCACGTCCAGCTATACCTTCCAAGCATGTCACAGCACAGTTCGCCAATGCTAACACAGCTTGTTGTTTAAGGTCAAGCAAATTCAAAATTGGATTCTTTTCGCCTCCGCTCGCTTCATCTTCTGTTTGTTCTATATCTGTATCTATCATTTGAGTAAACTTTGAACAAAAATTTTACTATTCAACCAAAGGGTCTTTTCGAAAGCTTAGCCGATTAAAAAAGGCCAGATATGGAACAACATTCTATACTCATGAAACGCGAAAGTCTGAAAATATCGTATAAAAAAAAATAAGTGATAGCTCCATGAAAATCAATTAAATACTAATTCTGGCTCGATCATTTGTTTTGCTGTGCTAAAAACCCGCAACTACAACATACCATTCGCTTCAGAGTCCAGTGTTTGCGCCGGCTCTAAACCTAATAGAAAAGCCAACTACCATTAATTCTACAGTTATTGCATATACTGGATCACCAACGTTGTATGTACACATATTTTACACTAATAAAATAGCCACCAAACTCCACACACGGTCCCTAAAATTTCTTTCAATTTTCAGCTTAATCAATCACCTGCTGAACTGATTTGTCTTGAAAGTTGCTCCGTCTGTGATTCCACTTTTTCAGCTAAAACCGAATCCATCCGTTCTATTGAATCAACATTAGTATCCCTTCTCTTGCTTTTGCTGGGTATATGGCCGACAGAAGCGGACGCTGAGGGATTCGGCGTCACAGACCGTGTCGGTGGCATTTTTAAATTGAGCGCCAGAAGGAGGGCTGCCAAAGCTGAAACGGCACCTCTTCGCAGAAGTTCAATTTTACAATAGGCTAAAATAACAATAAAAATGCTTTACTTTCCGAAGAGTAAAACTGAATTACTAAATTGAAAACAACAAATGAAAATAAACACATCGGATTATGGTGATGGATAAACTACAAATACATTTATTCACTACATAAAAAAAAATCTAAATCCACTCGATCCACAATTAGCTTTTTCTTCCCAATTTAAAACTAATGTAGATAAAACTTCAAGCAATGCCGATCCTTTGGCATTTTTAATTTGTATTTGTTCTCAATGAGTTACTTGTGCAACATTTCCGATTGTAAACTGGTATTCATAAACGAATGCTTATATACTGACCATGGGCGGAAAGCACAGCTAGGACGCGTACAGAACTCACACCGTGAAGATAAACATGATTTGTCTCGTCAACCGTTAAAGGCGAGGTCGAATGGGCCAAGTTCCAAACCAAAGTTGCTAAACATTCAACCATACTTGTCGTTCGAACAATAAAGATCTAAACAATTTAAAAGGCAATTGAACTTCAGTTGTTAAATAATGTGGTATGATGATTTAACTTACGAATTTATCACATACCTTATGCACATCTCCGCGAGCAAACACAGCGAGAAGTAATAGTTCATTATTCCGCATTATGGGAAATCGTGGTAGAGCGGCTAATATATTATTCATCAACGGTGTTAATACATTCGTTTGCACCCGTTGGTTTACAGCCGAATCAGTGAGTCCTAGCATCACCAACGTTTTGGCGCTCATATGTGGTACCTATCAAATGTGTGTTCGTACAAAGCAACATTGAAATTGCAATCAAGTGCTAATGTACATGTTACAAAGCACGAGTTCGTACAGACAAACATGTAAAAATCACGAAGCAATTGTCCATAATATATATATATATATATATGTGTGTGTGTGTGTGTGCGTGTTGTATTTTTCATTCTAAAACTGAAAAACGAAAATTGTACATTACAATCATATACGAAGTACAATACAACTTAATAATAATAAAAATTAAAATAAGAGTTTTCACCTGTTCTCGAACGGCGTGTGAGATCAAATTTAAAAGTATATCGACTCCTCCGTTTTCAATAATGAGTTGCTTTACATCTTCACTAGTGACAGTAAGATTTAAGAGCAAAGCTGCTGCCCAAAACATGAGCTCAGCATCTTCAGACTTGCTAAAGTAAGCGATTGCTTGAAGCGCACCAGATTCAACCTGATATTATCATGATTATTACTAAAGATAGTAAATATTGGCCAAAGGCAGTTGTTCTGTAGCAATGTTCTTTTAAAGTATAAACTTATACGTATGGCTTAAATTATTTTTGCATTATTTTATGTTTGTAAATCAGGTGGAAAGATGAATACTGAATATCGTATATACATACTAGGCGTAAATGATGTGTTTCTGAGGATCCTAAGAAACCAAACGTTTCAGCAACTAAGTGACATGGAGATGTCGAGTCCTGCTGTGGATATGTAAGAGCTTTCATGAGACTTTGAACATTAGCAAATTATCTATACTCATGATAACTTTAAGATGTGCATAGAATAATAAATTAAAGCTTTAGCTGATACTCACATTGAATTTGCAAAGCATGGAAAATAATAAACCCATTCATTACCAGACAATAGGCACAGAAAGATCACATGTTCAAATTGAAGCATACTTCTTTGCGCTTAGAACGGCTTGAATACTTCCTAACCACATGCACAAGAGCTGGAATTAAGCCATCATGCTTCAAAAGTTTAACGGCCGCTATTTCGCCGCACATCGCTAAATCATGAAGTAGCACGACCGACCAGTACATCAAATCGCTGTTTCCGCTTTGCAGGCTTACTACTACATGCTCGATGATATTGGTGTTCAAAATTCGTTCCTAAATAAAGTCATTTCCTTCATTTAGTGTTATGTAAAAAGCAATTACAAAATATAAACTTTCATATCATTTAAAAAAACATGTTCGCAAGAGTATAAACAAGACCTACTATAAAGACAATATGGAAAATATCAACTCGAACCGCCAAATTAAAATACTCCTTGATATCATTTTCGAATCACATTAAAATTTTCATTATTCGGTACCTTAAATTGATCGTTTCTAATCGCCAAAAAACCCAATGTACGCAACACAAACGTTTGAACATTCGCATCCATTGACAGCAAAATATTGTGAAACGCTTTTAACACGTTTGGAGTTGAACGAATTTCTTCTTTTCCCACATCCTTTAATGCCAACTGAACAATAATGAAAAAAAATGTTTTTTTAAGAAAATCAATAAATTGATCATATAAACGTTGAACTTATATATATATTATGTGTGACAGTGTACAGTCTGTAGCAGGACCGATTTTTTTCTTCCATAGTTTTGCATTTGACCGCAATTAAAACTATCACAGGTCGCATTTGAAATATGCAATTAGCATATTTTATATTATAAACTTACGCTTTTTTAACTCTTACTCACTTTATGAATTAGAAAAATGGCCCAATATACCAGCTCTTGATCATCTGTTTTTAGACATACTACTGTAGGTCCTACCACACCGTGTCGCACAATTTCCTAAAGCATGCAAAATCATCATATTATTTATAGCCCTCAATCATCGAATTGTTCTATTCCCTTATTGATATAATTATAACCAAACTCACTTCAAATAAAAAACATAACTAAACAAAAACTAATTTTGAACATATAAATTAAACTCTAATAAATCCATTGCTAAAATTTCAAGAATAACATCATTGCAAATAGCGTTTTTTTATTAACATGTACTACTTACATGAAGAATATCAATTTCACCGCCAGAGGAATGTGGACCTGGAGGGGAGAACACACCCATAGTATCTGAAATTAAAGAGAAAGCATGAAGGCACAGCTTTTGCATATGCGTGTGTCCTTGTGACGATTTCGCGGTATTGACCAAAACGCGCAAACCATCATGCTTGACAATATCTCTGCATGCCAACTCTCTAAATAGTCCACATACGAAGAAAAAAAATTGGTTACGGACGATATTCACTAATATTAGTATAAGATTACATTATTATTCAGAACACAAAAAATCTTTACGCTCATCTACCTGACTTGCTTATTCGTATTTTGGATCTGAGCAAGTTGATGCATAACAACCAAAGCCCAATACAAAAGGTCTTTGCTTTTTGATGTGTCCAATATATAAATTAACGCTTTAACCATATCCAAATGCACTAATCGACTTTTACTTTCATCTGTTGAACAATCATAATTAAAGATGGTGGGATGAAATATAATCAGTCATTTAACGAGCATGGTTTGAAGAGATATCTTATATCATAAAAAATTTGTAAAACCCAATCAATTTCCGAAGCAATATTATTAAAACCAACCAATTTGTGAAAAAATTGGAGAAAACAAAGCGATTTGAACTACAAGTATATTGATTCACACGCCCATATTTATTACTCGAACTTCTCCACCGCAAAACCAAAAAAAGAAAATGAAGACAGAGGAGGCCACTAAAACTGGAAATGGTCGGGCTTACCGCTATTATACACCAAATCGAAAACACCAATAATGGCCACACGTTTTAGGGCGATATCGCTTCCTTTGTCCTTCACACATTTTGCCAGTGCTTCTAACGCATTGCTCTCGACAAGTTTTGCTTTGTTGTCTTCTGCAAAAAGTTACGAGCACAACATGCACAATAGCAACATTTTCTACAATTCAATAACAAATGCTTGTTCCTCAATGAAACAATAATACATCACTATCAACAATTTAGTAACTAACAAAAAAAATAACCAAAAACAGACTACATTAATAAAAGCAAAACTCAATTTTGATCACACTATAAACTGGTTATAGAACTGTCAAATAAATTATACCATTTTTTGCTAATAATCCTAGTGTAGTTGCTGCCTTAAGTTGCTCTAATTTATCTGATGTCTCACAGCATAAATATACAATCTCTGATATATTTTCGTCTGTTTTGAGGTGCAAAAATGTTTATGCTTGGGACTTATTCCAAAAATTTATGAATATTAACAAATTAAAAATACGGGCAAACAGAAAAAATTGAAGGCGATAATACATTCGCATACAATTGGTGAACTATTACAGCCAGAGCAAATCATATAATATTGAAAACACAGCCATCAAGTTTATTTGCAATTTCAGCAATACCTTGCATTGCCCTATCCATTAGCATTTGTGCAGCACTGTAATTGAAAATTTATAGGCATAATTAAGCACAACAAAAATTTACTAAAAAAGCTGCAGTTCAATTTGAAACAAAGCCTGAAACCAAATTTAATTAAATTCATTACTTTTTACAAAATTTATATATTAACGGAGTTGCAAAAAAAAATGTACATAAACATATATATATATAACTACCTACCTGCGCTGTAAAGCAACATTTTCTGACCGCGTAAGCTCGCCCAGAGCATCCAGTTTAATATCTTATAAGAAGCAAGAACATAAAGCGATGCAACTAAAATGTCTTGTAATATTTGTCAATTCCATACACAATGTGTAACCAGTATTAATTTTTTCCCCCCCAGAGATTTTAAACATTTTCTTTCGATTCATTTAATTCGACAAAAAACAAAAGAATTAATACACTATACCATCTTGTCTCCGACTGTGAGGAACGTCCAGTCGCTTTACAAATTTTAGTCGCAAACGATTGAGGCAATCATGAGCTATATAAATCCCAAAAAGATCATATATGTAAACAGTGAACAAACACAAGAAAACCAATGGTCCAAATTCAAAAATGTCTAAAAAATATTAACATATGAAGAAAGATGTATAAGCATGATCAATGGTCGTGGAATATGTACGATAAGAGCGATTCTCCGCCGTATATGACTACAAAATAAGCATTTTGTTTACGTATGCATCCAAATTGGACATTCGAACTCTACAAACTTTATAATAAAAGCTAAATCAAATGCATCAGGAATAAAAGCCATCATTTCAACGATTGCAATTAACAATATTTCAAATAATATTGGCAATAAATGTAGTATATGATTGACCACATAACATTGCCGCATTAAAAGCAGCCCATTCTTCGCCTCGAGGCAAAAAATATCGTACCAATATATACTGCCACAAGGCCAGCCACAAAGGCGGCTACGTCGCCGCGAAAAACGACGCTGGAACGGTCCGACATGATGCTCAATGATTACACTTGGCTTGATTTTGTTATTAGCGCAAAGAAAGTTTGCATACGACGCAAGGCAATTAATATCTTTTATTCTTTTAGCGCGGTGCAACGCGCACACACAGGATTATACCATGATATAAATTTTGATAACATATTAAACCACATCACGCCGAACGTGGCCGTTGTGAATAGTTGAGAACGAGAAATTGCTACAAAAGGCCTTAGAGTAGAACGCAACACAAAAGTTGAACGTCTTTTCACATGATCTATGCATTTTTGCATCCAAGCAAAACTTGAAAAACCGCAAACTCAACTTAAACTTTAAACTGAAACAGAAAAACAAGGTTGATAAATTGGATTATGTGCGAATTGACTTTTTAAATATTGTTTTTTCGAGTAATAAATTTTTCTCTGTCCACAATCAAGGTTTAATTTTTTTCCCCTTGGTCACCAACGTCTTATTAGCATGCATTGATCACGTGAAACTTTGGATCATGCCAAACTTGTATAGTAAAAAAAATTCCCTTAAAAAAATTCATGTTCTGTCCCTCAACTACTTATCTTCGACTACCAGCAACCTCAAGAAACCAGGCCATGTGTGATTTTCAATATTCAAACTTTATCGTTTAGCCTTCATTCTTAGTCTCGAGCGACACCTGTTACTTGGCTCCACACAATCAAACATCTCAAACACAAAATGTTGTTTGAAAGGCATGGTCAAACTGTCATAGTTTTTAATAATGCTAAAGACATTAGCGTTAAAGATTTTGTTTTAATTTTGTCTACTTATTTAACAATAGCTGGATGGATGAATGGATGAACGAGGCATGGATGAGCTAACAATCTCTTCTAAATTGTGTAGGAAAGTTTGCTCATTTTTCCTTCGTATTATCGTCCTTTCCTATCTAAGCTAACTTTACTGTTTAGTCCTTTGCTCGACCATGTGTCCCACTGACAGAGACAGTCAGTCAGCGTAGATTGTGAAACGAATTTCCAATGCAAAATGTTGCATTTGAATCATTTTTCGCTGTTACAACGGAAAAAAAGGAGAAAAAAAAAAGGGAAATATATTCAAATATATATATTCCTTGCCTATCATTGGTCCAAATGAGTAAAAATGATTTGATTCGTCAAACAGCCTTTTTGATGATGCTCAAAGTATATTATGGACATATAATTGGTTTTGTACTTTTATTGCAACGCTTATTGGTTGTGAGCCTTCTTGTCACGGCAGGATGATATCCCATTAATAATGCATCAATGGGTCAATCGGTGGGCGTATTTTTCATTTGTGATCATCTTTTCACCCCATGGCTGAGGATGGATGGATGGGTTAGCTTGGGCATGGCTAGAGTAGATGGATGGAGTCATAGTTGGAACAATGCTGTTGTAGCAAAACAACAGATTAGTTACATTGACTAATATAAATGAAGCAACATTAATATATATACCCGTTTTGGCTTAATCCTCTCCTCCCCGGTTTTGATGGATGATGGAACCATCGTTTTCCCCATATAGCAAACAGAAATCTCTCTTGCTTTACTATAAATTTTTCTTTGTTCTGCCCATTCCTTTTCTTCTAGTTTATATACATCTAACAATAACTTGCACAGTTACCCTCATGGAAATGTTGGGCGAAATGAAAAATCAATGTTTGAAAACTGCTTTTTTAGGGATATGAAAAGGTAGAACTACACAGTCTTGAAAAGTACGCATAAAATATATGCTGGATCATTATACACAAGATAAGAACGGTTTATGATGGTTCTAACCCATAACAAGACTGTATTTGGAAATCTACATTTAGATGCGAGAATAATGGCTTTCAAATCGTGTCGAAAATAATTCATTATTGTTTCCCTTTCTCTAGTTGAGGGTATTGTGCAGTCAGTTTGATTATATCATGTAGCTGTATTTCCTCGAATACTGAAATGACCCAAGTCCGCTATGTACGTGCAAGGCATTGTCGCTTGGATTGTTTACAAATCCAAGCGCATTTATATTACGCATAGTTTTCTTTGTCAAGGGTAAACCATGTTCAATCGCATGTACACTGTGACGCTTGTCGTCAGTGTTGCAGCCTGTGCGTTCCTTGCCTACGATCATTATAGGGTAAATTTATACCGCCATGTGATTTTTGTCTTTACAATACAGCAAAATTTATTCTTAGATTTGTCCATGAAAAATTTTGAGGTTATCTCTATTATTAACTGATGAATGATGCTTTTATGCATACTAACAGATGTACATAAAATCTTGATTTAAAAGGTTCGAAATCGTCAAAATAAGAAACGCTCTAAAAAAAAGATTGTGAAGAAATACATTGAAGAAAATGAAGGTAATGTTGTGCAGCCTTTATCATTCCAAAAAGGATTACCTGGAGGGTTGGCGAATGATAATCGGACAAGCTGCTTTCTAAATGCTGTCATGCAGGTAAAAGGCACTGTAAAACTTATTTATGTTTATTGAATACTTTTTTTTTTTTAGTAATTTATCGTCAACATTTTACTTTTCCACTTTGATAGATTGATGATGTACTATTTGTATTGTAACGTGATGGTATTTCTAATCTTTCGGTTGATCGCCTTTAAGCGATTGAGTAAAACGGTGAGATTTGATAATCACAACCATAGTTAAGTTGTTTGTGAGCATTTTGTATTTTATTATTCGCTTGTTAATATGTCTCGGCCCATTGTTTCATTTCAGATTCTTCTGAATGCCTTATGAACGTAACAGCATTAAAAACTTTATTTCATAAACAGGCACTCGCATCCACTAATGTTTTTGTAAAGCATCTTAATGAACACCGTTCTGCAGGAGATTTACATAAGGCTGCATTTCGCTTAATAAATTCAATAAACACCATAACGCAGAATGTAGAGGTATTTTACAGGGTTGAGAATGAAATATAGTGAAAAAGGGGCGAGAACACCGGGCTGAAAATCATTCTATAACCTTTATAATTTATTGTCTATACTTGGCTATAACCTGGTAGGTATACGACAGTGCTTGCGTAACAAAGGCTTTGTGCGGGAAAGACAAGTTGCTGCAAGATGGTGAACAAGATGCACACGAGCTTTTTCAGTTTATGTGTTCAAAACTTTTGGATGAAATCAATGATCTTAACATGAGACCCAAAGAAGCGGGTTTTCTAACTTATTCTTTAGGTAGACCGATTGTTGAATACTTCGAAGCTTCAGAATGGTGTATTGGACGTTGTAAGGGACACGTATATTGTTTGCGCAATTTTGCTAAAGTGTTATTTTTTTATTTATTGCTTTGTGCTACATTGTTGTTGTGTGTTGTTTGTATGGGATTTAACAATAAAAAAATCCGAAAGAAATAAGCTCATTTCTGTGCATATAGATCAAAACTGGTACGAAAGACGCTCATTTGTACAATTACCGTTTATTGGCCTCGTTGCAAGTCGGCTTACATGTTCTGTTTGTGCATATGCCGGACCGATTCGTTTATCTTCGGTCAGCAATTTAAGGTATATATAATGAACTAAGCTTTTGGAATTGGTATTTGCCTTATCACTTGGGCATTGACTATTTACGTGGTAAAGCATGATTAGAGATTGTTATAGGACCTCCCTATTTTAATTCATTTGAAGGAATGTAGCTCATTTGGTTTGTTTGTTTTCTTGCTTGCTTCCGCAGTCTTACCTTGCCAGCACCCACTTCCGCACAAACTACAGTGTTCTCCTGCTTATCGCACTATTTTATGGATGAGATGCTTGATAATGTAGCTTGTTGGAAATGTACTATTCGTAAAGCCCTTGAAAGTTGCCAAAGAAATGAAAATGAACTCTTTCAATCCGAGCCGCACTTTATCACACATCCTGAATCATCAAAAGGTGAAGACGTGGGCGATTTTTTCCGAAATTTAAATGAGAATACAGAGCTGAACGTAAAATCGTATGATACAACCGTACCTGCCTTCACCAACGAAATTGACATTTTACTGGGTGTACAGACGCCTAAAAAGGAACTTAACAATTTGGCCGAACATAACCAAATAGATTTTGATTTGCATGCCGAAAATAACTCTCTTCAAACGGGCACAAGGTTAGGAGTAAATAATGGCTGCCATTGTAAACAACTTAGAAAGCTGCTGAGAAGCAACCATGATCCAACAATTTTGTCAATGACGCTTGAGAATAGCGCGCGCTCTATTCATGGAAAGCTGCCATCCGCTAAGCAATCCTTTCAGCGATGCATGCGTCTGGCTCAACCTCCAAAAGCACTTTGTATACATATTAATCGACTCTATTGGAATACGGTATCAGGTAGTAGTAACTTTGTCATATAGGCCCATTGGCCTTTTCTGAATGTTTGACGCGACTCAATTTTCACTTCTCCCCTCTTCTCTTTCCTCGAAATTCTTTTCCTTCCTGGTTGGTTGCCTTGTTTCGTAAAAGGGGTCGAACTAACCAACAGTTGTTTTAGTGATAAGTATAATCACCTATCTTTTTCTTTTTCTTTTTTTTCAGGATTGGAGAAAAGTCACTGTTTTGTTCATTTTTCCGAATATATGGACATTGCATCATTATTAGGACTTTCTTCACAAGATAATCAACCGTCGAAACTGCCATTTAGGTCAATCTATTATCAATTATCGGCAGTGATCGTGCATTTCGGGGATCAGCGCTCTGGACACTTCATCACGTATCGGAGACTAAATGGTACACATAGATGTTGGGTACGAGTTTCGGATACGCAGGTGACACGCGCCGATATTCAGCAGGTTTTACGATCACATGCCTATATGCTATTTTATGAGCGGGTTCACGGAAATGAACTGAACAACGGCCATTTGACAGAATAACCAGAACAAGCTTGCAGTTTGGAGAGAAGCATAAAATTAAAAAAGGAATGCATTTTAAGTTTACCAACGAATTTTTTTCTTTTGGACAAACAGTTAATAGTTTATGCGATTAGTAATTGAAGAACGTTTTTTAAAAATAGCGTTCAATGAATTAAACATCTAATGATGTTATTATATTTAATTCAAATCTTTAATGCATATATGATTGTTATCAAGCAAATATACGCCATTTCAGAGCGAAAGGAAACACATGACAATATTACTAAGCACCAACAATATGTACATCATGCATGACATGGCCAATGACTATTGCCATTCTTTGAAATCACTTAATTTTGTTACAATAAACTGCAATTGTAGCAATAGTTGTTCAACATTGTATATACACAGGCGAATTATACCACCATTTCCAAAAGTCCCTTTTCCGTGCGTACATGGAAATCGACGATTCCGCTAGTAATTTCATAAAATGCACCAACAAGCATAAGTTCATTTACATCGACTTTAGCCTTAATCACTGGATTCTGCATATTATATATACATATATATCCGCAACGAATAATGAATAATAAAATGTGGAAGATAAATAGCAATAGTATCTTAGGACAAACAGAATAACGCCGTTTGATTTGTGTGCAGAAGAATCAATAAACTTAAATCGTTTGCAACAACACTTAAAGATTTCTTAAAAATCATTTTCGATCATGAATTTAAACTCAAAGCAATAAAAAAAAAATGAATACTAGCTTCGTTTGAACACTTGTACCTGGCTAAGTCGCTTAAGTTGATCCACTGTATTGGAAATTACGGCTTCACGATCTCTCGCTTTTGGACTTTGAATAGTGTTTAATCGATCTTCGTCTAAATGCGATTTAATGTTGAGCAAAAGATTTTTCAAATTATCTGGCTCTTTCGCAATCATTTCGCGTGACAAGCATGCACTCTTTACTGCTCCGCATCCCTCATGGCCCATCACAACAAGCAACTGCAAGATGTGACGAATGTGTTTTGTTTTTAGCTAACATCAATTGATGGTGAGTATTTGATATTTTTAACTGCATGCCGCATGGCATTTTATCAGGTAAACAAATTCCACTGTCATGAGTCTAACTAATACCTTCACCATTAGGTGTTGAACAGCATATTCAATGCTGGCTGTATTAACAGTATCTGCAACATTCCCAGCGCAACGAATCACAAACATATCACCGAGACCTTGATCAAAAACAATTTCCACAGGAACGCGACTGTCGCTGCAGCCTAAAACGCACACTTTTGGTGCCTTTGTGATAGCAGAAAATATATCACCTTTCGTGCGAACAGATAAAATTCCAATTTGGTCAGCAGGTTAAAAACTACCGAATCGCGCTATTCCATAGAATGTCACGTTATAATGTCATACCTGAGCGATTATCAAAGCGCGTCGCTCCATTGCGCCGAGTTCTGGTCGATTAGATGCACCCATCCAAAAACGAGCGTTACCCAATTTAAGTTGGTCGAAAACTTCTTGTGGTGTCAAATTTTTATTATTTGCTGATGTCCTAATAAAAGGTAATGGCGTATTTACACAAAAGCCGATGAAGAAATTATGTACATCTCATCATAATCTCTTATTCTCAGCATATACATTTGCGCCAATACAATTTCCTCCATCGTGGCTGGTTGACCAATTTGATTTACTAAATCAGCCTCAATCATATTTTGTAAACCACGCTGCAGCGTAGATCGACTTGTCGTCGCCGTGTCTTCATGATTTAATCCATCCCCTGTATAGGGATAATTTTGACTCAGTGTTCGAACTGCATATGAATAATTCATAGTTAAAGGAAATGAAAAGCGTAACCAGAAACCATATATATGACGTCATTCATCAGTAAGTATACGTTTTTAGATAGTTCAAAGAAGACCAAGTTATCCTCTTGGAGTAAAATATTGTTCAAAAATTTATTGTGTAGCTTAAAATAGACATGCAAAATGAAGTACCTATAAACCGTATATATTTGAGTTAATTCACTTAAAAGCTATTTTCATATGTTCAATTTCATTTTCGATCTTCTTTTTATATGTCTCTATAAGTGAAGAAGCAATATAATGATATGGGTGGGTCTGTATAAACTTACTTGGAGTAAGAGGAGCCCCTTGTTTGCGTTTCCGCTGATCCATCTCAGAACCCAGCCGCTGAGCTCTCAAAGTGTCATGTCCGCCTAAAGTAGGCGGTGGCGGTAAAAAGAAAGGTGGCGTTGAATGATGACCGCTCAATAAGGTTCCAATCACCACTCCAATGCCCACCAAAGAAAATAAACCAATGCCCAAAAGGGCAATCTCCATGCCAATACCAGTAGTTTGCATGGTGTTGAAAAGAAAAAGCAAAAGTAAGCAAGCTGATAATGATATTTTTCACTTTAGGCAATAACGCAATGATTTTAAAATTGTTTTATGCGTGCATTAACGGCGATCAAGTCAGTGCATGACTGAGCAATGACATGTACAAAAAAAACACTGTTTTAAACACACATGCGATTACATTTGATGGGGTGCGTTGTGCCTCAAACTAAATTCTTGTATTGTGATTCGCTTCTGCCCCTGAAATTAGCTTATTTGATTCGATCAATTCAATTTTATACAATATATCAACAAATAAAAGCTTTTGAAAATAGAAAAATCAAGACTTATCTTTTTAATTCGCAGATTTAATATTCTTAACCAATCAATCATCGGTCAATTACCCGACGGTTACCTGATTTGGAAAGGCGTTTTATGTTGAGAGATTGCACTGTAAGCTGAAAGGAACACGACAGTTGTGATCGATATATAACGCTCAAACAGCCACTATGCTCGTTAATGAGCAGCTGTTCAAAGAACTTTGCTTAAGTACATATGTGCTTATAATAAGCAGTCTTCGTTTCTTTTCTTTCCTGTCTTTTTACGGTAATGTTACCGATCTTCCAACTTCTCGATGTTTCATCCTGTTATAATCTATAGATAGAAGTGTTGATCTGCTAAGAATGGAAATAATGGTTTAGAGCGTTATGGATGGATGATGGTAGGCTAAGTCTCTCATTTCTCCAAGTCTGTCATTTCGCCCATCTCGGTTGCCGCCATGCATCAGATCCGATCGGTGCCCATGAGGGCATGGCAAATTACTGCCGCACTACTATTTGCTTTGACCACAGTGTTAATCAACATCTGCAGTGAGCCAATCTTCCACAATCCCGATAAATGATTAAATGTTTGCTGTTTGTTTGTGGGCCATTGAATCATTCACAAACTAAGATGGAATTCGTTGCAATTCACAGCAAAATAGAAATGGAAACCAGTGTGCGGTCGTGGTGGTGCTCGACATGTATGATAAGCAGAAAAGGAAAAGGTACTGTTGATTGCTCAAACGGATTAAAATAAAATGTTTCTAATGGACACAAGGGATTGCACCTCGACCTTGCTAGTACCAGTGCATATATTCTTGATAGAATGCATTAGTTATTTTGGTAAATAATGAAGAGACGCAACGAAGACGATGTTGATGATAAAGTTGAATGAAGTTTGCTGTATCCTGCCCTAGCCTGTTTATTTCCGATTTTCGCTTTTCACGTACTTTTTGTGAATACTTTTGAATATGTGATATTTATAAGTTGTCTCTACTTTTTGTTTGATATTTTGGTTCAGACTATTGGCCTTTTATTGAGTTTTTTAGTTAAACAGGCAATTGATCAAAGATGAGAAATTTTTTGGAGAAATTTATACACAAATGCTGAACATGATGTGAATTATTTAGAGGACTAGTTTGTGAAAATGCTAAGATGATGAAACCAAGTATAATAAGCCTATTTTGATTTAATGATGAATGGCCATTCCCGTTGGAAGACCGCGCTTGCGGGCTTGTCCAGCTCCATCCGTCACCGCTGCTTTGCGTATTCGGTATTTGTATTTATTATTTATTCATATAATTTAGAATCAAACAACGAAACTCGAATTTTTTTCTGCTTTCGTTTTGCTGTTTGTTCAGCTTATTTTGTCCTTTTGATCATTATATCTAATTTTTTTGTCTTTTTTTGGATTCTAGGTCCGCATAACTTTAGTGTTGGCTGCTTGTCTGCTCTTGTTATCCAGTCACTACTACATAAACACTAATGATCGCAGTTTAAAATGGAAACCTTTCCTTTTACCGATTGGTTCAGTAAGCTTTTTATTCACACTAGTATTGTAACCATTGAAATGTCGGCCGAATCGAATAGCACCTCAGATACAATTCTAATATACAGCTTATTTCTTTTCTTGAAAATTTATATTTCAGCATTGTTTGAATACAACCGTGGCAAATATTACCATTATGCCAGAGTTAATCAAAAAGCTACACCATTGTCGCCGAAAATCTGACCTTGACGCATTGATAGCATTCAAGCGCATATATTCCGTCAGCCAACGAACTGTATCTTTCTTTTTTAATTTGACTGGTTTCCATTTTTTTGCGTTATTATCTTTTTTTTTTGACTGCACTAAGGGTTTTTTTTGTACAAAATACGTGTTTGTCCATCAATACGGATAGATAGGCTGGAATGAGAGAAAATTTTTAGCTTGGGCTGTTAATCATTATTTGTCTTGGTTTCTATCGCTTCTCGTGATGATCAGGCCGGTATGTATATACCTGAGCAGTTTCGACCCAAGGTACTGAATTGGTTAGGAGGGAAAGCGGTAAGCTATCAAATGTTCAGCAAAACGTTGTGTTTATGACTAAGGTTACGGTAATGTAACACAGCCTGATTTTGTCTTCTTTTTCTGATTTTTTACTTTAATTTTGGAATATAAATAAAGAATTGTGTGATCCACGCAGCTTGAAAAAAATTTATTTTATATTGGTCAGAATATTGTTTTGTTTTTTCGCTTTATTCTTTGTTTATTTAAAAATTATAATTTGTCAGGAGCTTTATGACCAAACTTTGAAACAAACGGTGACTTCAATTTTTAATTTGATTTCAAACGAAAATACCCGTATGTTTATTGTTCAACGTTGTGAAAGTTGTATGAACATATTTTTAATTCTGCTCATTGCTATCACGTTAGAATGTCATCATAAAGCATGCTTCTGTACTTTTGAGTTCATTGGCATGAACATTGTTGGTTATACCTAGGCATTTATTTTTTCTTGTAGTCTTTAATCCATTGCGCGCGCGACGGCCGGGTGCTAATGACGGGGATGACTCTTTAAACTATGTCCGAAATTTAACGGTGAGAAATGTATTCATGTGTGATAGACGTATTTTTTTTATTATATTTGTTGACATGGGATTTGGCGAAGGTTTAATTTTTAATGAGTGGCCGTTTTTATATAATGCTCCTTAAGCTCAAAAATGCTCGCAATTGCGATTTTTGCAAAGTTGAAAGCTTGACGGCAGCTGATATTTTCCCTGGACAGCGAATACTAGGAAAATTTTCGAAAACCGCAAGTAACGTCTTTAAATATGATGGTAGGTGCACTTCCTTTCTAATTGCAAATCCGATATCAAATAATGTATCTTGACGTAAACTACAGGTCTATATTTGCGTATCTGTTGTATTGTTAAAAATTTACGATAGCAAGTGAAAATTTATTATTTCTAACCTTGCTTTTTAGCTTGGCACGGATTGATCATATTGAATGAGCATGACCCTCTAATGATCGGTCAAGAGGCGTTTATGGATATGATGCAAACGGCTCTTCAATGGTTTGAACGAGCACACGCAGTAGATCCTGACTCTCGATTTCCGCATTTAATGTGGGATTTGTTACCCAAAGCGTCGGCTTCCCAAATTCATCCACATGCTCAGGTTTTTATCGGCAAAGATAGTTGAAGTTAATTTTACAAAAATCCATTGCCCGGATTTTTTTCCTAAAAATGATTGTTGATTGAATGCTACTGCAAAATCTTTACTCTTATAAATCGCATTTCATATTTGTTGACGTAATTGTGTTAATCAAAGTTATTGAACTCATGAGCGTCGACATTCTTATTTGTCTGTTGAACCTTTTTCATGGCAGGTGTCGCTATCGCCTGATCGATATTACGGCTTAATGGAAAGTATTAAAAATGCAGCGGTGAGCGTTTGTGATACTTCAACTTTCACACTCGCATAATTGACTAACAATCGCTTATCCGATATATATTCTCTAATTTGCCTCCATCACTTCATCTCAACATATAATCTTCAACAGAACTGTTACGCCCATCAATATGGATCTGCCAATTATTTTAGTGACTTGCTTGCTGTACATACTATTTTCGGATTGTCTATTCGTTTTAAGACCGCCATGGCTATTGCTTATTTAACTCCTAAAAAGGAATGGGAAGTGTCCGTATATGCTGAAACAGCCAACCAAGATTTTTTTATGCTTTTGGTATGCTAATTTCTGCATTTTGTGGAGGGAAACATTTTTTTTGTAGGGTTTGTTTGGTAAAATAAAATTGTTTTTTGGTTCGCTTTATTTAGCGGGTGAGTTCAAAACATTGCTCATTCATAATAGTAACATAATGATTATCATATATTGACATTTACAGTATCATGTTTTACGCGTTTATCGTGAGGATTTGAGCGTATTAGCCTGGAGTATGGCCATATTTTTTCCGGAAATGGGGTACATTATTTATTTTTATTGGTTTGCAAATTTGAATGGACAGTAGATGGCTCGCTACATATATGTATGTTGAATAATTATATTAATGTTCAAATTAGGAAAGAAATTATTGACAAAAAATCCAACAATCATTGACTGTTTTGAATGATATATTAGAAATGTCGAGGGGAAAGCAACAATTCCAGCGTACGCTCGCGTCATTGATCGAGGTTTGCCAACCAGTTCTAGATCAGGTGAGAAATATTCTAATAGTTACTCTATTTTTTACCAATTGGCCGGTTAATTTCGGTTGCGCTTAAATGCAAATGCATTAAGCGAACAGGCGCTTTGAATACTGACAATGTAATTTAGTTATACCGCAAGCACATTAAATTAAATCAATTTTTGTACATGATTCTTGATGTTTTATTCGATGAGTGATAATATCTTGTTTTATGAAATTATCGAATTTATTTTCTGCTTAGACATTTCCGCGATGGAACTGTTTGCGGCTTCTAATGTAAATGCTGAGCCATTTACAGTCATTAAAAAACTAAAGCAAGGATTGTCCAGAACATTAGATATTGTGGAAGAAGACTTGTTTTGAATGTAGTGCGAGTTGTTAAATATACTCCAACATCTCCACATAATTAATAGGAAGCTTTATTGAATAGTCGTAAAATTTTAAACATGTCAGATTTTATCTCAAATATCCAATGGTTTTCGTGAAATTGAAACTGGACGGATTTCACCAATGCCAGAGAATCTTTTATATCGATTACACGTACTGTATGTATAAATATACGTCAGACCCCAATAAAACAGTACAGCACTATTATATACATGAGTCCATAAAATCTCTATATCAAAGGATGCGAAAATGTATTAAGAAACAATCAACCTTTTCACCATTTACAACTGGGGATCTTATTAGCTTCTGCCTATCCTACCACACGTTCTAAGCGAATTTTAGCGAAATCACATTCCCAATTTTTAATTGTCTTTTATTCACCAAGAAATAAATGACAATTCATTATTTATCGGCCGTGCCAGCCACGCGCGCGCCAATATTGCATTGGCTCTAGATACTATCTTATAACAATTATTCATTGAAATTAATGTTTTTTTTTCAAAGCAATTGACTGCCAAAGAGTACGAAAGTTTAATATATCCTATAAAACATAATTACAAGGGATTCATATTTAATGCTGACTCCAAAGTTCCAAAAAGATCAGTGATATCTTGCACATCAGCTTCTTCGGCCTCCAAAGATCGTATAGGAAATTCTCCTATACTAAGTGCAAAATTTAAAGGTGGCTTAATCGGCAATGAGTACGGATTCCCATTCTTAGAATCGTACACATCCCATCCTTTATCCCCATTGCGTTTTAATAAAACAAGTTCCAAGGATGTGGCAGAGCGTGACCAATCTTGCGACACCGTACCCTTGAAAGTCTCTGTGTAACGTGCAGGTAATTCCAGCATACGCGATACGTCATCTTTGGATATCGGATAGTATAAACATTGAAATTTGGCCTCTTCAATAAACTTAGTATAATCCGATGCGAGTTTTTCGTCGACTTGAAACTGCATCATTCTGGCGGGAATACCCTCTGTCATGTTTCCAACTAAACCCCCTGTCTCTTCAGAAAATTCGCGGGCTGCAGTGCATAACCAATCTGCGTCTAAGCGGCTCACCTTTCCGCCAAACATACTTAAGGAAGGGTGCCATTCTCGATTCTTATTATCAAATGTGTCTTCTACTTGGAATAGAGCCCAAAGTGCACCGTCACCATATTCTTCCGCTGCCATATATGGAATGACACCAGCGGCACAAATATCTCCGTCACCGTACGGGTTTTGGAAACGCATCAAACTCATATGAGAAAATGAGTTAACACCTGTTTCCTCAATCACTTTACTATCAGCGTCACAATGTTTGAAATAGCATTGAATACCAAACTCGCAGTAACCGTCTTGTTGAAATTTTTGACAAACAATGTCTTTTCGAATATCCAAAATTTTCTGAATAACTACTTCATCAGAAAACTCCTGCCGTACTTCCCCATCATGACGGTAATGGCAATGAGACCCAAATTGACATTTTCCTAGCAGCTTATAATTTCGACACGGAATACGACTTCTTATATTAATAGTATCTACGGATTGCTGGCCTAGGACACCCAAAGTTCCCTGGGTAGAAAACCGACGCAGTGAATTTGATCTACTTACGCTATCCCGTTTCAAGTCCCGAATTGTAGGTGGGCTGGCTTGTGAAGCGGATTGAATAGAATGAAGAGCTTTTTCTCGACGGCCAATAATAAGGGAACTGGTACGACTTAGGCGACTACGGAGGTTACCAGTAAGTTCTGACTCTGTTCGCGAAAGAAATGATGGAAATCTATCATCATCGTCTGACATTTCATTCTCAGAAATGGTTTTCTTTCGGCTAAATGGACTGCGCTTTGGACGCAATGAAATGAGTTCTTGTTTGTCCACCGATTTCTTTGCCCAGTCTATTATAGGCAACGCCTCGGTAGACATTGAGGGACGGAGAGTGCTCTTAAGCACGGGTGAAGCTATTGGGCGTTTTGCTCCTAAAGGATTTAGACTTTTGTGTGCGCATGTCGGCGACTTTTCATATAACGGTAATGTTTCATCAATTTCAACAACAGTTGGCGTAGAATATTTTTTTCCATCTGCCTGAGATTTGGATTGCGCGCTTTCCATTTTCTTAGAGATAAATTTTTCTGCGTCGCTGTGGTTTCCCATGCTGACTTGACTGCCTCAACTATTGAGGATTATACCCTAGCTACGCTTTTTGGTCAATAACGCATGCCCACAAACAGACATTATACTTTACATCGCTTCGGTCCATGCCAGGCTACATCAGTTAAATTACAAAAACACTCCTTTTTTCTCCTTGTCGAATAAAGCCAATTAGCTCATTTAAAAGGAATTACTCGAACGATCAATACTATCATACTACAATGAAAATACAACTTGACACATTAATGTGTGATAAAAAGGCTTTCAAATAATACGTCCAAAGCAATAGAAAAGGGCAATTTTAGAAAAGCCATTCGCACTTCTCCAACGGTTTAATTATTTAAACTTTATATACACAGAAATTTATACAAAAGGAAAGAGGTAAACGCTATTACTATTTACAATTTTATTTTATTTGTTCCTCAAAGGCGCCTGCTACCTCTACATCCACGCAGCTACAAATTAAAACGATATCGACGAAACTTTTAAAACCTCGACACATGAAAAATTTGAAAGGATTCCAAAACGCATATTGCATTCGAGAGCAGCCTGTTCTCAACAGCAACATTTCAAAAGCTCCGCTGCCAGTATCTTTTTTCTCGCTTATAAAATAAGAAATGTGTCATTTTTTCCCTTTTTTTTCAAATCTCTTCACTAACCAAAAGTGTGTAGAGCCGTTGCTGGTTACTGACAGTGCATGACCTCAAAGGTACAAAGAGCATAACTATACCCCAATTTCTTGCAAACAATTCACGTTGTTGCTTTGATAGGGAGGCTTGCGTTTCTTTTAAGTTGAAATACGAGTTGGATAGTGCCAAGAGAACGATTTGTAAAATTGACGCAACGCATTACCAATATGTACTACATTACATGTAGGAAAAAATATTTGAACGAGGCGAATGGTGCGCATTGCAAACGCAGCAGAGCAATAATGCATAAGCAATAGTACACCCATGAGTATCCCATGCTACCAGTGTCCGTCCGTACCATATGAGCCGTTCTGCTGGGGTTGCTATCGTTTTGCTTAGGTCGGTCTATGCTATAATTATAAAAATTACTACTATCCGAAAGCACCAATAAAAACAGTGCACCGCATGCTCAAGGGTTGCCGCCGAATGGTGGTGAGCCACATCCTGAATCAGGTGTGAGTGGTGCGTTCACTATTGCGACAAATATAGTAAAAGCAATGGGACGGGGAATCGTGGAATAGTGAGCCACTCTCAAACTAAGTGGCTATTAATTTATATAATGGTAAATGTCAATCGTCCTCCGTAAGGAATTGTTTTTATTTCACATCGCACCTAGTTTGACGGCATGTATTGTAGTTTTTAGACAAAATGAGTGAACACAAATTGGCTTTAATAAGACAAATAAATTGATTTGATGTTTAAGGAACTTCATTCACATTTATCTGAGATAGTTTGTTTGACTAGTAATTACTAGCAATTATTTCCTATTAATGATTAAGTAAACTTTAGATTTTGAATTTTTTTTTGCTGTGTTGTGTCTATGGATGTGTTGATATATTTATTAAGGCGCTTGCTTATGGCTCATTCTACAAATCATTTACAACCAATTGACAGCCGGATTTGACGGCGTATGAATGAACACTTGCAATGATTTAAACCATAATTTTACTCTTATTTGAATAAATAAGAATTGTTTTAAAAAACATAGGACATTGATAACAACTCAAACTCGCGCTTCTGAGAATTGTTAAACCTGACTAGAAGTTATCCTTTTGTAGAGCTGTGCAATATCCCGAGCTAAAACTTTTATACTGATTCCAACTCTTTCCTTTTTCAATTGGATACGTTTTTTCCCGGTAAAGACCAAACAGAACGCAATAGAGCACACACACACACACTCCCTCTCTTTCTATATATATGTAAATTTCACAAATCAATAGTATTAAACAACTCATATTTACACGAAAACCAAACAATCAACCATATTTTATTCAACGAATGTTGATCAAAGAATTTATCAAATTTTGACTGTTTCACTTATATGATAAGGGATAGTTGATATCACAGAACATATGGAAAATATTAAAGATTATGAAAACCCGTCTAATGCATAGGAATAACGTAAGAAAATTACGATTTAATTTGAGAAGTAATTTAGTAAAAATAGCATGGTAGCTTAGTTTTTTTATTAAACTTTTAAATGTGAACATCTTGCTAAACAGCCAAGCTTGATTTCAGTTTCATCAATGCAATAACTCGATATCACGGCTCTATATTGAAATATATTGAAAATGTAGACTCAGATAATATATCTCGTTAAACAGCAAAAATAGTTCAACAATACAGTGGTGTTGGCGTAATTGATTCTTTTATAGAGTGTTCGATCCTCGATAATGCCACTAGTAACCAATTTATTAATGATGATTTTAAATGATAAAATGCGGATTTGTCGATTGTTTAGACACCACAAATTTGAAATATCCTATCAATGACAGGATCTACAAGTGCATAATTATCATTTTTCAAAAGTTCATTATCCGTTCTGATCATCAAGCCCCGTCTTGAGGTAACATCTCTATGCGACCATCGGCGAAGCGAAGTATCATGTTGGTATTTCCCTGATAGTCATTTTCTAGTCCATTTTCAACACGTAAAACACATGTGGCGTATTGGGAACCTGAAATGAGCGTGCATACCATATGTTAATTTGAATGAGAGAATCTGGGTTGCCAAAAAAATCACAATTACATGCTTGAAAACGAAAAACATACGTTGTAGAGAGAGTGTCCATGTAAAAAAGCGTCGATACAATTGTAAAAGGTTTATTAAAGGTAGAGTATTCGATGCTGACATAGCCGTGTCGGTGTTATCCGAAGCTAACAGCTCATACTGCTTGGAGGAGTCCAGTTCTCTATGGCATTGTATTATGTACAACGCGAACACAATAGTTGAATGAGATTGACTTTAGTTTTCTCACAAATCTAAAAGAAATTAGAGCTTCTTTATGCATATAAACTAGACTTTTACCTGAGCCAATTTAATGCATCATGAAGGTAAGCACAAATTCGAGCGGCTGCAGCAATACTTTCTGGTGTCTGCTTGATCAATAAAACAACACAATAGACAATTTCAGAATAGCTACTAGCATTAAATATAATCCAGAAATGGCAGTTATGAGAAAAACATGCTAAAAATTTCGTACCTGTAAAGGACCACAATATGCTGCAAGGTCATCTATAATTATCACCGAAGGGCGCAATTGCGTAATGTGAAGGCAACTCAACAATCCGCACAATGTGTTACCATCATCAACATATCTATTATAGGATGATAGATAATCTTCACTAAACTGAGGACAAGAGAAGGCTATAGCACCATAAAATTAATTATAACAGACCTTATATGAACGTTCTTCAATAATGATGGACAAGGTAAATCAGAACGGACTTTGACGCAATCCATCAGCTTTTCTTGAGATTGACACACAAACAAAATTTCATGTCCTTCCGTAGCGCATGACAATGCGTATTGAAATAACAATGAGGTTTTCCCGCTATTTACAAAATACATAATATTCATTGAGTTAACCGTTCATTCTTACTTAGAACGTAACTGAAATGCAAATCTTACCTTTGTTGCGGACCAAGGAGAAGAATGGTTTGCAAATTTTCCAAATATTCGGTCTCTTCACTATTTGAAATGCCAACACAGCTCTTATCTCTCAGGATAGATCGAGTGTTCAGACTCAAGAACCGAGTAAAATCTACTCCTTTTGAAAAGTATTTCATCTGATTTTTGTAATATTCACATCCATATGTGTGAATTCAATAAAGGAAATAAAAGATCTATAAGGGATTCATAATAGAAACTTATTTATTTTATTTTTTTACCTTTGATAAGCTTCAACGACAATATATTCCAAAAGTAAGTTTGAGTTGGTTTAATGTGCAGCCATTACATAAATTATACCGTCATTGTAAAGATACACGGCCAATTTGAACATGATTCTCTGTGTGTTCTCGTTATATCTTGTGAGCCGCAAGGTCAAGTAAAGAAGTGTATGGGCAAAGTGAGTGGATCAGTTTAAATTAACTTTAAAAAAATAATTTACATCACCCCATCGTGCATAATGAATATAATAGTCTAAACCAGTACACTTTCGAAATAAGCCGTGTACGCCCATTTTAAAAAAAAATGGCATTTGTTTAAAAAATTCACAAATCTTTAAAATATTAAAACAAAAAAAAAATTCAACAAATAACTACGAGCGAAACTAACATATCGATAGCTTAGAGGTTAGAATAGGAAGATCTAGAACCCTTCGTGTTTCCGTGGATAATTTTCGTTAATTTTAATAATTTACTGCTTCGCAATACTCTGTTAATGTCTCAATCCAATTGAAAAGTGTGTGCAGTGCGCGGGCCTTTTAAAACTTTATCACAATTTTCCAATAACCTCTACGATTGGCTTTGGTTCTTTTAATTAATTTTGATTGGGTAAAATATGAATCCCAAAGATTAATAATCAACACTACAAGGCAAATGTAAGTCACCGTAACGACTGTAATGATTGTGAGAATTTTACGTTAAGCTAAATACAATCGACTGAACTTTAAGACAGGTAAAAATATCTGACTTTCCGATCAGCTGTACCATCATATTTGTATAATCACTCTTGCAGTAGAGTCCAGGTCTCATCGCTAATCAAATTTGTATAAAAGTGGAGGCCTCGTTGGAGGAGAGTAACAATTGTACCTTTTTATATGCGCAAATCTTCATTGGCGGTCTGGATTGTCGAGTAACCACAAATTTTTTCTCTTCCCGTTTGATCACGGAAAATAGTCATCCAATAAAATGACTTTAAAAATTAAACGGATAATAATTACCAGTCAAAAAGTGATACTAGATAGGGGTTAGACAGGACCCAATCATAAGTAGAATTTGGATCCAAAAATAAATATGAGTGGCTATCATTGCTTGTATCGCACAGTGCCGCCTTTTATTTCATCTTGGGGGGGTCTAGTTATAGAAGGTCTATACAATCGAAATTCCTTTTAGGCCAATGGGAATCAAAGCGGCAAAACCCTAACGATCCTACCTTGTTCAGTAAGGTCCAGTGAGGGACCGCGACATCCTAAAGAGTTCGGTTGTCATGATAAGGCTAGGCTTGGTAGCCTGCTACACATCTGGAATAATAAATCGCAAACATTGGCATGGACCACGCGTCAGAATCGAGCCATTGAGGTATGAGGCATCTTAAGGCATCTACAAGGCCACAGTACATCATTTTTTTTTGGTTGTAATACGGGGTGTAACTTGACTAAATTTCTGATGCTTGGGCTATCTTTTGTACCGCAGAGTAGAATTTTTGTTAGCTACTTATGTTTTGTTAGTTGGTTTGCAACGGTACATGGTTGTAGTTGGAAAATTTCTTTTTCTCTTTTCATTATTGATTGTTGTTATTGAACTAATTTTTTTGTAAAAAGAGTTTAATAAGTCTACTTGTTTCTCTCGCTTCCTGTTGTTTCGTTTTGGTCAACTAAATTAGTTGTCGTAATTTTTCAAAGAAGAGCCGTTTTTTTGCTTAAAAGATACTTTAATGCTACTTGAAAGTTACGCCTGGTACATTTAATTTTAGTTTTGTTAATTTTGTTTTCCCTATTTCAGGCTAAGCCGTAATCTTATTTTACGTGAAAACTAAGCGCGCTTCATTACCATGACTGTCGCAAGCACCGCAAGCATGGTGGAATCGCCAGCAAGATTTTTTTACACTGCGGAAGAGGTTGCTGCACACCGTACAGCGGATGACTGTTGGATCATTTATAAGGATGCGGTACACAAACGGAATAGTTCTTATGCATTATCTTTGTAATATGTTGTTAACGTATTGCGTAGAGTTGATTTTTTTGTTCACTCGCTTTTGAGAGTGCTTTTTAATTTTTGTACCCAGTTCTCAATATTTGGTCGCTCAAATTTTATGCTGATGCTGTACGATTGCAGGTTTGCAATGTTACGGAATTCTTAGAAGGACATCCCGGTGGACCTGATATTATTTTAATGTACGGTGGTAAGGAAGTGACGGCTTTGATGAATGATCCAACTGAGCATTCGCATTCTGACTTCGCATTTCAAATGCTGGAAGCTTATCGAATTGGGACTTTGCGTACAATTGATGACGGTGAGCGGTAAGAAAAAAGTATTGCGGTCCAACCGTACTCAGGAATTATGAGTTTTCTTTGTGTTCCCAAATCTCATTGTTATTGCCGAATATACATTGTCGGAATATGTCATGATTTTTACAGCAAGCAAGTGGCGTCTGAAGGGGTATTGCCAGATCCTAATTTTTTGGACATTAGTAAGCCGTTGTTCTGGCAGATGTGGAAGAATAATTTTACTAAAAATTATTATTTGGAGCAGGTATATAGGCCTATTAATTGTGAGGTGAATTTTTTTTGCAATGTTTAGTAGTACATAGCGGGGGCCGAGTTTTTTGCTTCCGATGGTGTTTTCTGGAGCGCTTTATTTCAAATAATTATTCAATGCCATTGTATCGAATCTATAGGTACATATTGCCAGACATGTTAAAGACGGTAGCAGTGCTCCAATTTTTGGTGGTATTTTGGAATATATTACGCTGACGCCATGGTATGTAATCCCTGCCATTTGGCTTCCGGTTGCCTGTGCTTGGTTCTCCTTCGGTAAAGCCGTATACGGGTAATAGTTTGTTTATATTTCAATATGCATCGTATTCTCGCAGGCACGTTTTTGATTGTTTTGTTGCTTATAAGTGGTATACATTATACATAACAATCGGTTTTTTCGTTTTGCTTAATTTTTAGTTTGTAATTTGAAATGTTTTGTCTTGTGTTTACGTTTATCATTGAGAATGGATTGTAACTAGTTTCACTACGCTGACGTGCACACGCGTAAAGTCCTATTGCTAGGGTGTCGGCTTCGTTTCTACAGTAGAGTAACTTTTCGAGTTCATCATTTGCAATGTATTTATTAGTTGGGGAGCTATGGTGGCAATGGTATTAATTGGATTAGCGCACTGGACATTAGTGGAATATTTGGTGCATCGGGCGATATTCCATGTTGATGGTATGTCGTTACTTTTTCTTACATATCGTGTTCGGCGATGAAGACGAAACAACGCATTTATTATGTACTTGCTACCAAATAAAAAGTTGCCGTACACAAATATGTTCTTGATAAAGGTTTATTAGTTTCGTTTGACTATTTTTAATTTTGATTTTCATCAGCTTCTCGTCTTTTTGGTTAGGTGTTTTTGTATATTGATTATGGCGGGCGTTCTGTTATTCATGGACCGGCTTTTATTTTCCGCTGGTTATTTTTCTTATTCATAGGTTTGTTGCCGGACCATCCAAAGGCATTTGCCGTGCACTTTTTGGCCCATGGCGTGCATCATTTTTTGCCAATGGATAGGTGCGTACTCTTTGTTGTTATTAATTAATAACTAATTTATATTCTTTTTTTTATTTTTTACTTTTTAAATTTTTTTTTTTTTAATTTGAAAACACTACGATGCGTAGTGATTTTTTATTTACTATTGTCTCGTATAATATCGTTGATGCATAATAACCGAATCCTTTATATTACACCTGTTCTATTAGATTCCGACTAGTCATGCCACCGGCACTATTTACTTCACTGATGGTCCCCGTTTTCACGGCGTACAACACGTTCCTTCCCACTGATGTATGTATTGTGTAACTTCTCCTTCTTTAAAATAAGGTTATAGGGTAGCAGACGCACAATTATTGCGGGTTATATTATTGTTGGGATGATATTGGCTAAGGAGCATTTGAACAACGTGCTTGGCTTTGGGTTCTTTTGTTGCCTTTATATATTTATGTATATTGTGTGTTTTATACGTGACTGCAAAGCTATGCTTAAAGTTAGGCATGTTATTTGCACTTAGTTCTGCTATGCCGTGGGAAGTGGCACACTGCTTGGATATGTTTGTTATGACCTTTGTCATTATTTCTTACATCACGGTCGACCAATTACCACTTATTTGCGAGAATTAAAAACGTATCACTTGAATCACCATTATAAAAATGCTGATTTGGGTTTTGGCATCACGTCAAAGTTCTGGGATCGGCTATTTGGAACGGAGCTTTTGGATCACAGCTTGCTCAAAGCGGAATAACTGGATTTTTTGTGTCAAATAAGAAGCACGTAATTATTCACTATATTGCGGCTGAAGACATCGTTAATATACATATTATTTAACCTGGCATTGTGCTGTTCGAATAATTATTATAGTGTGACCGTGCACTGTGTGTTGCGGAATCGAATGAAATTGCTTCATAAAATGAAATTATTCTTTACAAAATGGTATTTTAACATTTAAATAGAAACATCTAATTGTACTCATGTTTATTTATTGCTTTTCCGCATTATACCATATTTACGTTGTTTTTTCGCTTAAATTACATTTGTAACTTTATTTTTAAATAACGTTTAAAAAGCATAGCTCATAGCATTATTAGCAGTATGTATGCCACAAACAATTAAAATTGCCTTTAGGCTGATTATAATATGCGGATAGGGTGGTTGTGGTTTATACTGTTGTGTAATAAAAAGATATAAGAAACCGCACGTCCTTTTCTCATTCGGTCATTCAATACGATGCACAGCACCATAACATAAAAAATTAGAGAAGATAACAGCTAATTACAGAAAATCTCGCTTGCAAAGACTGACGTAAAAAGAAACAAAGCTAGGTTGTGATATTGCATCCGGTTACAAACCAACATTGGTAGCTACCATATCATATATTATTTGAAAGGAAAGCGGTGTCCAAGCAGCAGGCTAACAATATTGATCACCACTTTATACCCAATCCTGCCGTTTTTTCAATAGTGTGGTACTGGGTGTGAAGCATTTTAATTCGTCTCTCAGTGTTTCGTTCACCCAACCAATGGCTGTACATGATTTTGTACGCAAATCAAAATCAATCACCAGCTTTTACATTACAATCACTGTTTCTAACGAACACCATGCTAAACATTTTACGACTGAGTTTCCATCATTGATTATGAAAAAAAAAATTATGCACATATTCTCACGCAAAATTCCATAAAACAGAAAATGAAAGTGCTGAATTAAAACACCACTTACTGACAGAAAGCATCAATCATCTCCTTATCTTCATCAATCAAAGGTAATAGCTCAAAAGCCTCAATCACTTCGCCAAGAAGCTCTTTCGCCTGAATTGAATTTTCCGCTTTTAATTGACCTCCACCATTCAAACAGCCTGAAATATTAAAACCGAAGCAATATTGGACACAAATACATCAATTTTGTCATAGCTGCGGATAAAATCCCAAAAAAGTTTTATGACGAAACCAAACCGCATTCGTTTTAAGCGCACTTCTCTCCACATGTGACAAACAAGTTACCAAACGCCTATATTCCTGAAAACTGTGAGAGTAAACAAGCCCAACAATCCAAAAATTCTTCCAAAAGTTTTGCGAAACAAACGTATAGACAAAAGTCTGGACACATACCAGATGGACATGCCATAACTTCCACAAAGTGATATGGAGAGCGATTTCGCTTGATTTTCTGCACCAGATTCTGAATATTTCGGAATCCATACGCTAATGCGCAGTTTAATAAAACGTTGCCATCTTTATCCTGCAATTGGCACTCTTTGAAATCCTACAAAATAACGAGGGGGAAAGGCAACAATGAAAAAAAAATTGTTTACAGAAACAGAACTCAAGTGACAAACAGCGGACCTTTGAGACTATTCTGTTGTCAACTTTTCTAGCTTTCCATAGAACATTCGGTGAAAACACTAACTACACAACACCTTATTCCGCAATACTCGATACGTTAGAACTGGCTCAGTGATGCTGAACAGGTCAATTGCAGCATGACGCATAACATATTCCAAATAACCACCAGATCCACTTCCAGCATCTCTTGGAATCACTGTTAGACGGTAAATAAATTGTAATAAGCAAAAGATATCAAAAGTCATGACAAAATGAACCTTGTTAAAATATGCGTTTTAATTTTTTTTTGCTTTCATAACTCACACCTGACTGTTGTGGTACTATTTTACCGTCCACCGATCTGTAAAATGCCACAGAAAGATATCAATACATTGTCCAACGTAAACAGTAAATTTTAAATTTTTAACTCTGTCGGTTAATTCGGTACTGGGAGCAAAATATGTAGCAACTAACATAGATATATCAAAAACTTCAGCAAAAAAATAAGCCGGTATAGTCACAAAGACACAAATATTGACGAAGGAAATCGAAAAACGCATGAGATTTCAACTAAAATTAAATAAACATAGTCGCGATAAATAAATTTCGTAAAATATACAAACTATCCAATGGAGATTCCTCGAAACTATAAATGCCTGCGTGTGTAGCCATGAGCATTTGCTCAATTTCGCCTGCATTCAATAATATTATTAGCTATACAATCCAATCACTTAATTAATCAATCAATAACAGCAACCACGTTCGTAACGCTCATACTAAACAATACTGACGTTTTTAAACCAATGTATCATTCACGTTGAAAAGGCCAAAATTACGATCACCCACAAAATCGTTATATATAATAATTAGCGTATCAAGCATCTAACAGGGAAGTAGATGTTTAATAATCCACATAAGAAATCCTATTACTCTTTTCAGATTCTACCTATAGTCGCACCTGTAGTTAAAACACAATCGACATCCCGCGTACTATACAAGTCATCATAAAAATCGCTTCTGGAGGCTTCCAACTTCTTATCATAACAAGGCATGACAGTGACATGATACATGCGGTCGCTACTGCTTAAAAATAATCAAATGCCGCGTTTCATGGATGCATTTGTCAGCTTCATCTTTTGCCAATATTCAAATAATTAATCAGGAGTAAGAACCTTGAGCTAAAACTAAAACATGCTTTTAAGTGCAATTTTTTTTTCTGGGCGTGCTGTTGTGAACAAACTAAGCACAATCTAACCTCATTCAGAGAATCTACCCTTCACTTCTTCACAATTGTATACATACTTTAAATTCAATGAATTTGCCAAGCAATCTTTAACCAAGCTACCCATCACCTGCTGTGGTGACTTAGCGCTACTAATATAAGGCAAAATATATTCACCATGCGTTTTTTCAGCATAACACACCCAACCTGTGGCAAAAATTGGTCCAATTAACGCAGATACAAACGACGCTTAATACAGAGCAAGTTCAGGAATTTCAAGCTCTAATTTAATTAAAATTACATTTACAAAAAGAGCAAGAAGCCTAATGAATTCTTGAAAACAACGAAAAGATAGGGATGGGGCGGGGGAGGAGATGGGACATCAAATTTACGTAAACAAGGCCATACTTCAAACTCTATCTTTAAAAATTCCATAGCTCACCCAAATCAACAATGAGCAAAAATATACCTGGGCAGGCCGATGAAAGCAGAGGCAATTGCTCAACTCCTTCCTTTGAATTCTGCACAGCATTAAAAAAATTACGTCAACGCGCAGATTAATAATGCCATAATAGCAATCGCACAATTTGAAAAAAATCAAATAAATCATTCCTAATTTTTAAAGCAAAATGACTTGAAGTTTACAAACATTTGAAGAGCGAAATACGCTAATAAATTAAAAAGTAGGCTTAATACATTATACACATACTTTAAACCGGGAGACAAATTCATTGGCTATTTCAGTTAGTGCCAATTTGCGTGCAAAGACAGTATCAAATACATAATGTACCCCAATTGATCTCATAAATGTGCCAAGCTTCCGCGCCATCTGATCAATACCGATCTTATACTTTACTGCCAGCGATATGATGGACTGCGGTGATAAAGATACGACTACTGTCTTCTTTTCATTCTGTGCAACAGAACCCATAAACACAATATTTGAGAATTTATCAGTGTTTAAAGCGCCCCCTTTCAAAAGAAAGAAAAGATAAAAGTAGACAAAGCCAAATAAAATAAAGATAGCCAAAAGATGGGCCATTGTGAAATCTTACGCATACCGGTGGCACATCCAGATTATGCTGCAACACTTTGTAAAGTTCCTCCTGACTTTGGGCAGTAATGAGGACACTCTCCGCTGATGTAATACACCCACTTACAAATAAAATATGCAAACATCATTTATTTTAAAAAGCTGTCAACAAAGTGTTGCCCACAGTAAATCAAAGCATAAGATCAATAACCAACATAAGACAATTTACCAATATCCGTAGATGCATACCTACATGCCAAGCAGTCGTTGAGCGTAATCGAAGCTTTCTCAAGACGCTTGGCTGACCCACTTTGCTCAATTTGCAGGTAGCCACCATCATCATCAATCTCAATCGTTGTCTTTTTCTAGAATGCAGTGTTTAATATTGAGAACGACCATCAATTAAAGTAAAAACCCCTCTCATCGTTCTAAGTAGCATAACACCTCTCACAAGTAATAATTCAACTACATTCCCCTAATTCTCCAGTACCTGAATTGCTTTTTTATTTAAGGACACAGGTTTGACACACTCTTGAGAAGGAGCAATGAAGTCGTCCAAGTCCGCCAACTGCAAGCCCACAGAGAAACCAGGCATGGCTGCTGAGGACAACACTACAATCCCAGCACACTCCAGGCCATTTACGTCAATTCCAAACTCTAAAAGCTAAAGAAACTCTCTCAGTCAATAATCGCACACCAGCACACATGAAAAGATTATTGGAATCACACACAACCAAAAAATAATTCTGATGGAAGTTTCTGCTTTCAGTATGAAGCCAGATCCCTTATACTGTACCTTAACTCAAAAAATCTTAAAATGTCAAAACAAAGTTATAATGAAAACAGTCCTATTGGGAAGCTCAACCAACTCATGCCATAAATTCTGAAAAACGATAAGTTGTTGGTTCAAACTAACTCCGCGTTCGAGCCAACAACCTATCACTGTACACCAAAAAAGTTCGCCATTACCCTAACAAACCTACAGAACTTCATATGGCTTACTGCATGCAATGTTGTGGTGAGGGCGTCAGCCGACTGAGTCGGTACGAAAGTGACCCAGTTTTACACGAGCGTTTGAACGATTTATGTCCTACAAGACGAAGAAATGGTACTCGGCGGGCATTTGGCCATTGGTCCATTGATCATTTCTCAAACTTGATCAGGTAGGTGCCATTTTCATTGGTGGTCAGAGCTTCTCCATATATTCTGCGAAACTTACACTCGAATAAAAAGCTACATTATTAGAAATAATCAACTTTTTAATTGGACAAAAAGTCTGATCAACAAAAAGGATTGGCGTAAAATCATTTCCTGATTATAGTTTTGTTTCCATTCATGTGTGACTGTTTACTGCTCAATTTTGCATTTGGCGATAAGCATTTTGTTTCTGTGGTTGCGTATATTGTTTCATTCAAGCCCCTTGTTACCGAAAATGCACATGGTTCGACAAAGCACAAAAATGAACAATGCTCAGACAAAATGTAAAGAAAACGGGAAGGAATTGACATGCACAGGCCCGAAATTTAACCATTTGGAATTTGTGAAGCACAGGGTAATAAATGTTCGCGAGCGCGAAAAAAAATCAAAGAATCATGTTACATTAAGGTTGGACGTGAACCCTTAGAAATATGATAGGGCGGAGAAGGAAAGGAGGAAGAATGTGCTCCTTGGGAAACTAACATGATAAGAAGTATAATGATTATTAAAGTAAAAAAAAGTAAGCGAGATCAAATGGAAACGAGGTATATTAGAGTACTTTGCAGGAAAAAATCCGACTTTCGATTTTTTAACATGCACTGTTTTCTTTAGCTTTCAAGGTGTGTTTGGGGGTATTTATAAGGGCTGAATCACACGTTGGCTTCCCATTTTTTTCTCTCTTTCTTTGGTTTCTTTTGCTTCAGATTTTATCTTATCTATTTGGTAAAGAGGGATAAATCGGGAAAATTAAGTATAAAAGCAAAATAAAAAGAGCTGTCACATTATAAGCACTAAAATGCTAGTAATTTACACGGATAATTACAAACTTCCAAAAAAATTGTTATTGAATATTCTTAAAAAACAATTTTTGCTGTCTGCTTTTGCCTCTCTCTAATAATTATTGCAGCTGCTAGCGATCATGAATCAGGAAAGAGGAATATCAAATTGCTATTATGCTCCTTCAGAAGAATGGTGCGGGTAGGTTTGTGTGTGCTGTAAGCCACGTAGCGTTTTGTGGACAGATGGATCCTAATATTTTTATATACGCTTATATATCTGTATACTAACGGTTTGATGGTATATAATTCACACATGGATGAATTAATTATAGTGATCGTGGTTATTTCCAGATCTACTCCACAGAAATATATAATTCCTATAAAAGGATAAATTGATGACTCCATTTCTATACGCTATGCATGTTAGTAGATTGAATCGCATTTGAAAACGGACATATATTGGTGAATAGTAAATTGTTGCTTTGGCATTCATTTACGTTGCGACAGTGAGAAATGTGAATCTTAAATGTAAAGAGTTTGAATGGGCATTATGCGTGAGGCCGTGCAAGAAAAGTGGACTGTTGACTTGCCGCACAATCTCCGGTCTTTGGCATTAAAGGTTACAGAGCAGCCTCTAGAGCCATCGCCATGGAATGAACTGAGACTAGCGTTACTGTGTGTCACGTTTGAGGGGGTTTTATTATCGATTGGTTTTCTTCCTAACAATTTTTGAATGCCAATAACTATATGCCGTTGGAATGATTCCTTCCTTTTTTTTTGATTAATATGCATTTTTTTGACAAGTTGTAAATATATATATATATATATGACATATGTCAGAAGTTATTTACTCTTGTGTACTCTTTACTACTTTAAAATTTATTTAGGGCGTGTCAAGTTTCCAACAAGCAGATTCAAGCTTGTTTAAATGTTCTTCCGAATACGAAGAACGAGTTGAAGGCGCAGCAATTAAAAGAAAAAGGGAATATACTGTTCGAGAAAAAAAACTTTTTGGACGCCATTAAGGCTTATTCCGAGGTATAATTTTAGCAAAAAAATATTGGATTTCTTTATTTGTATATTTCCTTTGATTGTGATTTGACAACTTGATTGAGTATGCTTTTTAAAATACGGTTGGTAATTACTTTCGCGCTATTTTGTTCATGATAATATTTTTAACCAACGCATGTTTTTGATCTTTTGCAAGGCTATATTACACGCCCCATCGCCGGATACGGATGAGTTTTCAAACAGCTCTACCCTTGCCCTTTGCTTTTCAAACCGGGGAAGTGCTCTTTTTCACGCAAAGCGCTTTCGTGAAGCTTTAACCGATGTAAAGGTTGGTTAAATACTTTCCAATCAAGATGTTATATACCTGGTTAACATCTACCTCATTTGATACGCTCACTCGTTAAAGAAAATATGTGTAGATATCCAAGTATGTCCCCCTTTGTTCTTTTCAGTGCGCGGCTTCTTCAAATTATCCGGAGAAAAAAGCCACGAAACTAGCTGAAAAGATTTCACGATTTAAACACGCGTGCACGAATGATCTTACTGAAAAGGGTTCTGCTGCTAGCGATAGCAATGAGAACAGCGATTCCAACCTTTATGAGTTGTCATTTGATGATTATCGAGGAAGAATGCTAAAAGGTTGAATTAATTTTTTTCTATGATCTTTGTTTATTGCAAATCACGTGGATAGGAAGTTCATAGTTTTTCTGATTTTTTTTCTATTTTCTTTATTCTCCAGTTTCAGTTTGAAAACCTTTTTTATATATTGATACAGCCAAGCAGGATTTATCGTCTGCTGTATTTATTCTATCCGAAAATCCTTTGATTTGTATTCCAACAATTGACCGCCTGGGGCACCTTTGTAGCTTTTGTTTGGGTAGATGCGAAGTTCCATATCCGTATGCTATAATAAATGTTAGTTTATTCACTTTTTTCGGTATAGACTGTTGTTTGACATCGCTGATATGTTTGATCGTTTTATTGTGTACATGAATAAAATCTGTAAGTGGATAGTTTTCACAGTAAAGCATAATACACTACACACAGATGCCCGAATTGTAGCCATGTCGTTTTTTGTACACCCAGCCATAGAGATGCGGCTTTCAAATTATTTCATAAAGTACTTGTAGCTGCTATTGTGAATACAGTTTATAAAACCAATTGTTCAAGCTGTTGACTTTGTATACTCAGCTTTTGCGAGTGTTTTTGACCCGTTGCTCCAATTGAAAATAAAAATGCTGTTCGTGTATTGTTACGATGAGTATATATTGTTATAAACTGGTCGACTAATACCTCTCTTTTTTGTATGAGAGTAAATTTTTGTGTATGGAGATTCCGTGTTTATTGACTTTCATTAGGAAGAATGCCGGTTTCTTAGGACTCCACTTGTCGTGGACGGTCAGATCAGTCTCGCAAGCTGTCTGGCAGTTCGTGGTGCAATTGCATGCAATGGTCAGAATGACTATTGTACGCTTGTTGCCAATATGGAATCCATTTCTCGCGATTTGTGTGTCGAATATGCACTGACCGCTTGCTTTGTAGGAGCCCTATTACCTCGAATTTCCATGATTAATATTTATATGTCGCATTTGCGGGTACGCTCTTGTTGTTTCTGTACATATATATTTTATATCTCTTGTTGGCAAGTTTTCCTGCACGCATTCGCTATTTGATGTGTCTTTATATATTTATACTGGATTCTAATGCTAAACTTTTAGGTTCGATGTAATGGGATTGCTTTAAAGAGTGCCACTTTTGGTATAGACAATACCGTGCGTTATGGATTGGCTCTATATTCAAAAATCAGTTTACTCAACCATGATTGTGCTAATTCCAATGTTATGGTCACGTAAGCATATAAGGAACGAAGGAGGAGAATGAGTAATTTTTCTTCTGTTGGCCACTTATCTTCTGAAACTGGTTGGTTAGAACCGTTGTCGAAAATTTGTTCTTTGGTCATATAGTTTGGTTTCCTAGTTACACGTACACCCGTTCTCCTGTTTTTTTTTGATTTGTGCATTGTGCATTAAAGGTTGACTGAATACTAAATGCACAGGTTTAATGATGCCCGAGCGATTGTTGCGACCATTTCACCAGTGAAAGCAGGTTACAGTTCAAAGATTGTGTAACGAAGGTTTTCTAGCTTGTTGTAATTACATAAATTATGGCACCTATTGAAGTCGTTTGTTTTGCTTGCTTTTGATGAAAGATTTGTATCGGATATCATTGTTGTATTTAAAGGTATTTGATAGCTGGTAATTTGCGAATGTCTAATTGCCCATAATTTATCTTACGACTTACTTGATGTATTCCTTCAACGAAATAAATAGGCGAAGAACTTTTATTGTGCTACGGACCGCATGTGAGCCGACACAATATTGAAACACGGCAAAAAATGCTACAAGAGCAATACGGGTTCATTTGCAAATGTTTGGCCTGTAGTAAAACGTAAGATTATTTTTAAAGCATGGCAATCTTGATAGAGTTTGATTATGGTAAATATGAAAGGTTGACTTTTTCTTTATTTCTGTTTTGAGTATAAGCGCTTTCCTGGAATGATGTTTACGCTGTTGTTAAAGTAAAACCAATCCTGCTGCCAATAAATCGTAAACTTGACGTCTGCAAGAGCTGCGAGTGAATTGATTACTATCTTATATCACTCCATATAGCGACAAGGACGACAACAATCTATGTGGATATGTGTGTTCTGCCGGGCAGCACATATTTAAAAACCTTGAAACTGCTCCGATTTTAAAATCCATGCTATCACCTAGTTGTAAAGCAGGAGGACTCTTACAATCAAGCGATGATGAGGACGTTTTGATCTGCAAATATTGCTCAATGCGGATGGAGAAAGGGCGTTTGGTTTCTACAACTGCATCCGCCGACAGAGTCTATTCTTTGGTTCATCATTCATTAGAAGAAAGGAATTTCACGAAAGCAAAGGTTAGTTAAGCTTTTTGGTGAACTATTGATCAATATGTTTTTATCGAATGACCTACTTGTTTTTGGTGTTTGTTTTATTTGTCTCTTGTGTTATTTCTTTTGAGGGTTGCCAATGAGCGAGCGGTTTGCAAAAACGGATCATTCTAAGTTTACAGCTGAATATTTTGCATATATAACAAAAATTACATCTTTAATACCAAATTATTAAAATCTTTGATTTTGCTTGTTCTATCTTGGTGAACAGCGTTTATTACAGCAATGTCTTTCTCTTCGTTCTCAAGTTTTTCCAGCAAGTAGTATAGAGATGGGTGCTGTTTATGATTACATTGCGCGTTTTTATGCGCTTCAGGGTATGAAGCTGCATTAATGAAAACGTCGCTTGGCTTTACTCTTTGTACGACAATTTTCATTTTTTTTGCATATATTTGTAGTCTATATAAATATACGTATTAGGCATTTACGTATCGTTTTAGTTAAATTGAATTACGGAAAGTTTTGTAGGTCGCTCAAGGCTTTATAGAGTATATGATCTTTCAGCGTGTAATCACAATTGTTGCTCAAGAATAATTTGAGATGATCATATCTTCCACAGGAAAATATTCACAGGCTGCCCAGTGGCTGAAGGCTAGTACTGTTACAGTTCAACAACATTTTGGTGATGCGAGCTTTGAATTTGCTAAAGAATCTTTTAAGTTGGCTCAGATGTATTTCAACGCGTAAGTGTTGTGCAGAATTTCCTTAAAACGTTTGATTGCATTTTTATTTATATTATCTACAATCGATTGTTAAATTTACCTCTCCTTTTTTATTTTTCCTGGGCGGGGATATGAGACAGTCAAGATGTAATTAAAGCTCGTCAGGCGGTTGAGCGGGCACAAAGACTGCTTCATCCTTTTACGCTTATTGATGATACGGCTGACTTGTTGGATGAGCTACGGCAGATGGATTTATGTTTAAGGTTTTCCGACTTCCGATATTAATATATCCGTTGATCATGGAAAATTTTGGCTTCGTCTGCTCTTTAATTTGTTTCTCTTTCGCACGATTGCTGGAGAGGCTTTGTTGCTTCGTCAAGCCACGATACTGCAAATTGGTGGTCCTGTGAAGGAGAAGGGCGATGATTTTTAAGTGTACAAAAAAAGCAAGTTGATTTCAACAGAAAAATTTAAAATAACTTTACTTATTCTACTGCTAATGTAAATTTTATTATTTGTAATGAAAGAAAGCAAAATAATCTAATTTTTTTTTTTGAAAAATGTTCTTATTGTACTTGTTCAATCAAGAGAGGAAGTATTTGTTTTCTGATCTCCGCGTGATATTGATCGACCCATCCAATTTCCGACTCATTTAACATATTTGTATTGATCATTTTTTTTTGAATCGGGACCTGTTCGTAGATTCATGCGCATATAGTATTTTTTGATTATTGAGCTGTTAGCTAAAATGTAGACATATATTCAACTAATGTTTTGCGTTTATTTGAAATGCACTTCCTAAAAAAAGTTCGTAAAATGAATAAAAAATTAAGAAATCATTTCACACAAGGAATAATTTTAACATGTTATCTGTAATTTCATAAATTTATGGAGCTTAAATAATGTTCAGAAAAAACAAAAAGACTAATTTTTTAATTACCAAAGTCAATGTTTCGAAAGTAAGATATTGCTCTCCTCCAAATTGATATTTTGTATTGGCCTTCGTTACGGCAATAACATTTTCAATGCGTATTCCAAATTGTCCGTCTTCATAATAACCTGGTTCTATTTACATGACCACATAATAGAGGTGACCCTTATAAAGAGAATCTAAGCAATAAAATTAAGTTTTTATCAGTGATAACCTCAGCAAAAGATGAGAGTGATCCAACAAAAAACAAGAAAACCTAAGTTATTTAAAAAATCATGCATGTACAAAGGGGGAATTACGCCATTTTATAGAGCTATGTTTAAACTATCATGTGGTCAAATAAGAGATTTATTATTAAAATTTTCCATTAATATAGAAGAAATGGAAGTTCTAAAATAAATTAATACCATTACTGATAAGCATATGTTCTTCCAATGGATAGTTTCCTCGTAAAGCTTTCATTGTTATCATTTGAGGACCTTCGTGAACATTCAAAAAAGCACCAACTCCATGACCAGTGCCATGTCGATAATCTAGTCCTTGTTGCCATAATGCAACCCGCGCTTGAACATCAAGAGCATGACCAGTTGTGCTTTTTGGAAATATGCTTTGTGCTAGATTGATGTGTCCTGAACAGTTGAAAGCCAATCCCAGATGGTGAATTATGATTAAAATTGTGCTTCAAAGCTCTGGTTTTGAAAATATCTTTTTCGATAATCTTTTATCCATAGGAATAGAAAATTGTGATTATTCTTGAAAATATTCACTCACGGATCGTTACCTTTATCATAAAAGTCTTGCGAAGTAGGGTGTTGCTTTGTAGAACATTCTATAACCTCTAATAAATGCTATATCTACCTTTTAAAACTAAAGTGAAGCATTCCCGTTCATACTCGGTTGGAATACCCAAATGGACCGTCCTTGTTACATCGGTAGTTCCATCTCTATCAAATAGAGCCGCATTTCAATGCTATTAGATATATACATCTAAATCATGATCGACTGACTTAGACCAACACTATATTTTTCTGTTCACTGTACTGAACTGTTTCCAGACACCGATTTTAATTCTTTTTTTCAATTTTCAAGATATCTAAGTTAACAATACTCTGGTGACAGTAATTTTTTCCCTAAAAATATGGTAAGATATCTTCACTTACAAATACTGCGCACCCGAATCAATTAATAACAACGATGAATGTTCTATAGTTGCAGCGGATTCAGAAGTAGCACGATAATGAATAATTGCGCCGTTTGGACCATAACCACAAATAGTTGGAAAACTTAGACCCATAAAATTTGGTTGCTGCCTGGATTTGAGTAGAAGAATAGGTTTGGATAAACACGGAAACCATTTACATCAGCATACGCACTGCTTGCTTGAAAAAAAATCAAAACAAAGCTTGTTTTTTAGCCTGAAATTGCTGTTTCATATGAAAAATTGGTTAGAATCATGCTATGGATTTTTGTGCAACACAAGAAATTAAGAACAGAAAAGCCCAAAGATACAACCTTCTAAACGCTTCTAGCTTATCGGCTGCAGTATGTTCGTTCAAATTTGGGCATTCCTTTAACGCGCGACTTTCTAACCAAGCCAAGAAGCTGCAAACTGCTGCACTATCGCGAGTTTGCGCGCTTTTGGCTCCGCTTAGCTCCACCTTATTCTTCACGGCTTTCAGTTTGGCGGCTGGTGTTATTTCAATATGAAGCTGGTTCTAAAATAAATAAATTGAAATATTTATATCAGTTGATTAAATCAGAAAGCGGCTGCTAAACACAGGCAAAGCATATATGCACACAGATATGTTTCTGTTTCAGAAAATTCATGAATTAATAATTTACCTTATCGAGCGAATGAACTAATCCATAATTACAATTTTCCCCTATCCAAATTTTCTGTGGCAAAATTAAAGACCCACAATAAAAAGGTATTTATAAGTACAATTATTGGCCATTGCTGAAAGGCAGCATCAACAGAAATGCTATAGTTGAAACTGAATATAAAACACTTTTTATTTTATTTTTCACAGCGCATATACAGACCATAATGAAATTAGAATATAATATGACAACTATAAAGTTATAAAAGCATTTAAAAGCCAAATAGATTAAGTGCCAATTAAAAGTCCTGCTATAATTGGTGTCGGCTAGAAATGATTAATAATGAAGAAAAACATGCAAAAGAACTTCATGTCAAAAAAATTAAAATATGTACCTCCTTATTTGGAAGCAATCTTTCAATATCACGTTTAATTTGGTCATATTGGAATACATTTATACCGGCCAAATACTCCATTGTCTATGCACAAATATATGATAATGCAAATGCGCATGATATATTTTGCAATACTATAATGGTTAACTTAAACATAATAAGAGCACTGTTACACGTACCTCTTCTGTTAGACGGTCTTTATCTACATAAAGTCGAACAGTATTCTCAGTGACAATAACATATGCATAAAAAACTGGGTTGTAATCGACATCATTTCCTCGAAGATTGAGTAACCCTTGAAAATAAAAAGATTATCAAGTTCCTGTCAGCGGAATTAAAAAGATTTTTTTACGATGACAATTAAAAACCAAAATATTTATCTAGGAGAAACAGGGTTTATAAATTTTAAAGATTAACAGAGCAAAACGAAAGAAGTAAGAATTATTGAAAAGCGTTGTTGTCTTATTTACAAGCCACTTCATCCAATGCAGTTAACAATAAAGCAGCAGTGTCTGTTGAACGCAACGCTTTGCGCATCTGTACTATTTTGTCCTGCGACCGTAATCCTACACCAACATCAATAGAACGATAAGGAACGTCAAAAGGAGTAAATTTTGTGTGGAATAGAGCTGTGTGGAAATAAACCTTAATCATCATTCTAACGACTGATTTTCTGTTGTTTCAATAAATGTTCACGAACGTGATATTTACAAACCGGTATATTTAATATCCAGTGGAAATACACGTGATCGCGGCAGCGGAGGCCTATCAGACCATATTTCGTCAATCGGATTGGAGAATATGGGCAATAAAATGTGTCCATGCTGCTTTAACGTCTTGCGAATTTCTTTAAACCGTCCTAAGAGGCGAATAAGCGAGAAAATTGACTATTTGTTAAGTACATATAAAATTAAATTAAGTATATTAATCATCTAGGTATAGCAAAAGTATGAATTGAAAAAAGAACAAAAAGCACAAAAGTATAATAGAATGATTTCATACGGTAAGTCACAAGAAAAGGATCTACCGCTACTCGCGCCTTTGCGGGAAGAACCTTCAAAAATTTTATGAATAATAAAGAATTGTTAAAGCGTAAATATGATTGCTCTGCGATAGAACTAAATTTGAATATAGAATGACAAAGCTAAACATTTATACTTTGCAGAGCCATTCTTCTTCTGAAGGTGTTTCTCGCAATCCTTGCTTCATCAACAGCCAGTTTTTATCCAGCTGTTGTTCTGCTTGTGCATAATAGCGACCATCAGTCCATAAAGCCGCTTTTGAAGACGTGACAACGGCACATCCTAATCCGTTATGGAGAAGAATGTTGATGAATTACAATGAGTAACAAACCCCGTTTTTGATAAACTTTTAAATGGCCGATTCAAGCAAATTGCTATTTTGAACTTCAAAAAAAAAAAAAATTTATAAGAAACACAAAATATATTAGAAAATTGTTTAATTAAGCACTTGTGCTAATGTTTATTCCAAATTTGAAAACAATTACCTGAAGAACCATCAAACCCAGAGATGTAAGCGCGTCGTTGAAATGCTTGGGCGACATATTCACTTTGATGCGCATCTTCAGAAGGTATAATAATTGCATCAATAATACCTCCCCATCGTTCACTTGCAGCCAATATTTTGCGAAGTTGTAACAAGCGAAGCGTGCCGTCAACAGGTGACATTTTTAATTTTTTACAGGATAAGCGGAATGTTATTCTAATAAAAACGTCCTATATAAACAAACATGAATTATCTGTTGTTCTTAAAAAAGAATACAGTATATTAGTGAACAGCAAAAAGAAAGAAAGGAAGAAAGAAAATGCGTTAAAGATTAATGTTTTTGAAAAATCTGCACCAATAGCAGCTACTTTCTGTTGTGTTTTGCTAGGTATTGCTTAATTTTTTCATATAATTTACAAGCAAAACAACTTAAACGTTTTGATTCTTTGTGTTTTGAGATTTACAAACTAAAATAGTAAGGATCCTTGAAAATCAGAGTTTATCGAATAAATTAGCTTTTCAAAAAGACAACGATCAGGTAGTCTGGTAATTAGTATCGTTTTCCGTCTTAATTGTTTGGAACGTTGTGAAGTGTTTTAGTTGATAAACTGGTAGTACAAACAGAGCCACACTGTATTGTGATACTTGAGGTGGACAGTGTGAGAGTGAGTTCAGTGACACGAGAAATAGTAGTGTTTTGATAATATACATTTTTGGTTGCTAGACGTCAATCATCCGACGTTTTAACAGCCCCGATATGTTCGCGGCTCAGAGCCCCCTGGACGCACCTTTGCAAATTTCGGTCCCACCAATGAAATTGAGAAAAAAAGACTCTAATTGAAGTATATTTTTAATATTTTGTTTAATTGAGTTTTAACCAATTAGTTAGTTTTTTATTGGAGATTATATTCACTCAACAGTAATACTGCATATTAATTGGTGTTAAATTGAAAAACAAAATTCCGAATGTGTGCTATAACAGATCAAAATATGGTTTCCGATGCTTGGTTCTATCCACAATATATTTTAAGGGCGCAGCGGTTGATGTCAACTATGCAGTTTTATGCTAGCTTAAAACAAAGAAATCTCACACCATCGATTGCCATGATGTTCATCAATTTGTAGCCATGACCTGCTAGCAAAAGCGGAGCAGCTTCGCCCGTGAGCTTTTTGATCTTGAGGTTTCATGATAAGTTGATGAGACGTGGTTAATCGTGGAACAGACTTTTAAAACAGTATTTCCTCGTAGAATTATTATCGTGCGTATTTTATCGAAAATAAAAAGTGTCTAAATGATTCTAGCAGCCCTGTTATATATCTTTGGAGAACGTTTTTTCACATTATAGTATGAGGTTTTGGCATTTAGGAAAATTCGCAAATGTTTCGGAACTTCCATCCAGCATATATTCCTTAGTCAATTCTTTACTCTTCCATCATGGGTGGTATAAAAGCTGTTATCTTAATCGGTGGTCCGTCTGCAGGTATACTTTCATTGTCTTTATTCAAATAAAATGCTTTTTAAAGTATTGCTGGAGTTTTAAATTACAGTATACAACAAGATTATCAAGACGGCACACATTGATTCATTCTAATTATAGGACAAAACTTTCGACCCATATCGTTTGAAGTCGTGAAGCCTCTTTTCCCAATATGCGGTGTACCTATGATACAACATCATTTGGATGCATTACAGCAGGTGTTGAATCTAAGAATAGATGTGCTCTAATGTATTCCTTACTGTTAATATCAAGAAAGCACAACTTTATGAACGCTCTTGTGTGGTCTTTTTCAGATAGAGAATATGGAAGAAGTGTTACTCATTGGATTTTATGAAGAATCCTACATCCAACCATTTGTAACTGCTGCTCAAGAACGCTATAGATTCCGGATCCGGTACTCTTCATTTTCATAGTTTCTGAAAAATTGTTTTAAAAGAGAATATTCTTTTGTCTTCGTTTTATGAATATATTTCATTTATGATCTGCAACTTGCCAATTCCATTTGGTTTGAGTTCACAAATTCTATCAGTATTTTGATTTCCTGTTAGTTAAATTCAAAATTCGAGTATCCGCAAAGTATACTTTTTTTTGTAAATGCGTAATTTTTCCATCGTCAATGCGTTTTTTGTCAGTCGAAGTTTTTTCTTGAGCCTTCATTTTTGTCTTTTGTCGTCGTTAAACTGCTTTCGAATTTGCCAAGATATTTGAAAGAATATCAGACTCTTGGAACCGCTGGAGGGCTATTCCATTTCCGAGATGTTGTTTTAGCGGGCACTCCAGAACTTTTTTTTGGTATGTTTTGTTTTGCTTTTGACCACAGATTGACTTACTTTTAATAAAAACTTACACTAGTTACTGTGTTGCACTGAATTGGATATGTAATATGTTTTGCAGTCGTTATATTCTTCTATATTATGTAAAATCTTATCTTTCAGTCATGCATGTTGATGTGGTGGCTTCATTTCCCCTGCAAAGTATGCTCAAATTTCATAAAAGCACTCAGATTGTAAAAGGACACAATATTACTACCGTTTTGGGTTTAAAGGTATGCTCATGCTGAACACATTTAATCACCTTAAGTTGAAAAATTCGCTACCAGTTATTAAAAAAAATTATGAATTGATTATTTTGTCGTTTGGTTATGAATTTTTTTGGGCTTTAAGAAACCAAATGACGCTGAATCTCTCCGCTTTGGCTATATGGTTGTGGATCCAAATACCAACGAGCTACTTCATTTTATTGAGAAGCCAGGTATTATAAATCCTAAAAGTGTGCACCAATCCTTGCGTGATACTAATCGTTCCACATATTTGGAAGACGATAGCAGATCAATTCTGTGATATGCATTGTAAAGAACTTTGGTAAACATTTTTGTTCATTGTCCTTAATGCTCTTTTATTTTGCCAACACCCTGTTTCATTGTATCCTTCATTCTTTTTTGATTTTTCAACAGATAAATACGTTAGCGATATTATTAACGGCGGTATATATATATTTGGACCTGAAATTTTTAGACTGATTGGTTTGGTATGAAAATACATATACTGGATTATGACTTTTTATCGTAAAATTTAAATGCAAATACATGTGTTTCGTGTATGGATCCTTCAAAATAACCGGAATGTATGCAGCAGACTTTATTAAGTTTTGAAATAAATGTATTTCAGCGGTTTTTATGCTGTTTAAATATGAAGGTGTATTCCAAAAAACATAATGAGCCCGAACTAAATACCAAAACGGCTGAACGATTACGCAATAACATGCCGAAAGGCGAAGATATAATTTTGGTGGAACAAGATGTGTTGATGCCCAACGCTGGAAACGGAAGCATCTTTATTTTTATGCACGATGGAATGTGGTGTCAAATAAAGACAGCGGAGTACGTTTTTGCACAAGCACTGTTTGTAGTTAGTGTAATCTATGTTAGGTGATAAAATACCCAAATCATGGTCCACGTAGCCTTTCATCAATTATTTTGGCCTTTGGGGGGGGTAGGG